>VNIW01000001.1_pt1 | contig 310519 bp, 299 predicted proteins | sample 7248591 | NCBI WGS metagenome assembly VNIW01 (sample SAMN12251776, study PRJNA551026) | human skin metagenome | isolation source: skin samples from patients infected with Netherton Syndrome | host: Homo sapiens | place: France:Paris | reverse complement strand
AATACAGTTATCCACTTTAGTGACGGTAAAACAGTAACCGTACCGAAAGGCGCGAAAGGTGATAAAGGCCAAGACGGCACATCAATCACAATCACAAGAACTGAAACAGATCAAGCTGGTAATACAGTAGTTCACTTTAGTGATGGTCATTCAATCACTGTACCAAAAGGCCAAGACGGACATTCAATAGGTATTCAAGAAATCACTAAAAATGCTCAAGGTGAAACAGTTGTAACATTTACTGATAACCACTCAATCACTATTCCAAAAGGTGAGAAAGGTGATAAAGGTCAAGACGGCACATCAATTACCGTAACGAACACAACAACAGATAGTGCTGGCAATACAGTTATCCACTTCAGCGACGGTAAAACAGTAACCGTACCAAAAGGTCGCGATGGACAAAATGGACGAGATGGTCATGATGGCGTATCAATTACCGTAACGAACACAACAACAGATGGCGCTGGTAACACAGTTATCCACTTCAGTGATGGCAAAACAATTACAGTTCCTAAAGGTCAAGATGGACACTCAGTTAGCATTCAAGAAATAACAAAAGATGCTCAAGGTGGAACAATTGTTAAATTCACAGATGGACATTCAATCACAATACCAAAAGGTGATAAAGGTGATCGTGGTGAAAAAGGTCAGGATGGTCAATCAATTACAATTGTGAGTCAAAGAGTAACTAAAGAAGGCAATACAATTGTTGAATTTAGTGATGGACATACAATTACTGTGCCAAGAGGCCAAGATGGACATTCAGTCACTGTAAAAGAAAGTCATAAAGACCAATCAGGCAATACGGTTGTAGTCTTTAGTGATGGTAATACAATTACAATAGAAAAAGGTCGCGATGGACGTGACGGTCAAGATGGCAAATCAATTACAATTGTGAGTCAAAGAGTAACTAAAGAAGGCAATACAATTGTCGAATTTAGTGATGGAAACTCAATCACTATACCTAGAGGTCAAGATGGACATTCAGTTACAGTAAAAGAAAGCCATCAAGATCAATCAGGCAATACGGTTGTAGTCTTTAGTGATGGTAATACAATTACAATAGAAAAAGGCCGTGATGGACGAGATGGTCGAGATGGCCGCGACGGACGTGACGGAAATAATGGTCAAAATGGTTACAATGGTAATAATGGCTACAATGGTCAAAATGGTTATAACGGCCAAAATGGCTATAACGGTAAAGATGGTCAGTCTATTCATATTGTAAGTCAAAAATTAACTAAAGATGGAAACACTATCATTGAATTTAGTGATGGACACACAATTACTATTCCTGGAGGTCAAAACGGACATTCAGTTACAGTAAAAGATATTCAAAAAGATCAATCAGGCAATACAATTATTATCTTTAGTGATGGTAGAAAAGTAGTTATTGAAGCATCAAAACAAATTCAAAAACAAGATGTTAAACCAACACCTTCTGCAGTTAAACATTATTACATTGACCAAGATAAAAATACTGTGATTATCTTAGCTGATGGTCGAGAAGTTTGTGTTCCATGTATCCAAGGCACACGTGCAACAATCAAATATTATTATATTGATCAAGCAGGTAATGTGCATATTGATTTCAATAATCATCCAAGTATTGTAATTCCAAGAAAACCAATTGAAATCACAAAAACACATCAACACACAAACCATCAATCATATAACCATCAACATCAAGACTTTAATGGAGGTTATAATAACTACCACAACCATTACAAAGGACAACATGACTTTAATGGACAACATTCACATCATGGTGTTAATAACTTTGTAGGACATCAAGGTAACGCTGGACATCAACATTACAGTCATTATGAAAACTATACTCATAGTCAATATGATCACGGACAAGCACATGCTAACTACGCTCATCAAGCAGTACAACATCAAGCATATAACCGTCATGTATCATATCATGGTTATGGCTATACAATGACTGAAGCAATGGCTCAATATAGAGATGTTGTTACAAAACGCTATGCTCTACCTGAAACTGGTGAAACAACATCATTATCATTAGCATATTTAATGACTCTTGTTGGTAGTATCTTACTTCTTAGTGCTTTTCGTCGCAAAAACGTTAAATAAGTAAGTATCATATAACCATTTAAAAAAGCTCTTCCTCTCTTTATAGAGGGGGAGCTTTTATTTTTTTCACTTATGAAAGTGATTTCATAATCTGAACATAGTTTCATAATGATAGTCGTTACTTCATGATGACGTATAGACACTATATAATTAGTAGTGAAAAATTGTGAAAGGTATAGGAGGCATCATTCATTTATGATTAAAGCGATTGCTGTGGATATGGATGGGACATTTTTAGACAGTCAAAAACATTATGATGAAGTAAGATTTAATCAACAATTTCAGAAACTTCAAGATAAAAATATTAAGTTTATAGCAGCAAGTGGAAATCAATATGCAAAGCTTAGATCTATTTTTGGTGATAAAGAGATGTATTTTATTGCAGAAAATGGTGCTGTGATTTATCAAGGCAACAGCTTATATGATTATAAGAGTTTTGATATACAAGACTACCAATCTTTGGTGCAATATTTAATGTTAGAACAAGGACTTCGAGAGTTTATTATATGTGGCTTAAAAAGTGCTTATATTTTAAAGGATACGTCACAACCTTTTAAAGAGAATGCGCACTTTTATTATCACCAATTGGAGGAAATTGATTCGTTTAACGTATTACCAGACGATGATTATGTAAAAATTGCTTTTAATATCAATCGGACAACGCATCCTACGCTTGATGAAGATATGGCTATACGCTTTAAGTATATTGCAAGTTTAGTATCGAGTGGGCATGATAGTATTGACGTAATTATGCCTAGTATGACAAAAGGGGAAGCGCTTAAAGGTTTGTTAACAAAGTGGCATATCAAACCTAGTGAACTCATGGCTTTTGGAGATGCTAATAATGATAAAGATATGCTGGCATTGGCCCATTATAGTTATGTGATGGCTAATAGTAATGATTCTGAATTATTTGATATAGCGCATGCAGTTGCGCCAAGCAATGATGAACAAGGCGTATTACAGGTTATAGATGATGTGGTCTTATCTTAATCAAAACCACCCGTGTGAACGGGTGGTTTGTTCTGCGGCTATAAGCCTTTCATACTGGCCAGTCCTAAAAGGGCACTGATAAGTCAGTCAACTGCACTACTATTCCAGCAACCCTAAAGGGTTACTATTTTTTCTTTCTTTTTTTAATTTCTTCTCCTGTAAACGGATCTAGGTATTCTTCCATTGTGATTTGATCTGCAACGATATCCTCTTGTAATTGGTTTCGTATATAATTTTCAATTACTTTTTTGTTTCTACCTACAGTATCTACATAATATCCTTTGCACCAAAACTTTCTATTTCCATATCTATATTTCAAGTTGGCATGTCTATCAAATATCATTAAACTACTTTTTCCTTTTAAATAGCCAACAAATGATGATACACCTATTTTTGGCGGTATACTAACTATCATGTGAATATGATCTTTACATGCCTCTGCTTCAATTATCTCTACGCCTTTTCTTTCGCACAATTGACGCAAAATCATTCCAATATCTTTTTTTATTTTTCCATATATCACTTGTCTTCTGTATTTAGGAGCAAAGACGATATGATACTTACAATTCCATTTTGTATGTGCTAAACTGTTTGTGTCGGATGACATTAAATAGCATCTCCTCGTGTTGATTATTTTGGTTGGCTGACCAATATTTATTCTAGCACGTAGAGATGCATTTTTTGTGACAATGGTAGAACCTTTTCTGAACCATACGCATAGCGTATGGTTTTCTTTTTACAAAAAAGCGCTAAACAAGTCATATCGCTTGTTTAGCGCTTTGTATATATTAAATTTAATCTATATTAGTTTAATTGAGTGTCACATTTACCAGTTTCAATGACTGATAACGCAGCATTTAATCCACCTTCAACAAGGTTTCTTACTGCCTCATCAGAGAAGAAAGCAATGTGTGGTGTTACTAAAATATTTTCGTGACGAATTAATTCTAATAATGTTGGATCGTCAACATCTTTACCTGTCCAGTCATAAGTGAAGTAATCTGCTTCATTTTCATAAGTGTCAATTGCTGCACCTGATAAAGTACCATCATTGACTGCATCAAGTAAAGCTGGTGTGTCGATAACAGCACCACGAGCGGCATTTACTAAAATAGCGCCTTTTTTCACTTTGCTAAACATTGATTTATCGAATAAATGGAAGCTTTCTTTGTTTGCAGGTACATGTAATGAAATGATATCTGCATCTTTAATTGCTTCTTCCACAGAGTCTTTATATTCTAAGAAATCTAAAGAGTGATTTGGATATGCATCAAAGCCTACTACTTTAGCACCGAAGCCAGCATAAATTTTACCTGTTGCTGCACCGATACGTCCTGTACCAATAATTGCAACTGTCATATTTTTAACCGGTGTTGACATAATAGGTGCTGCCCATTTGAAGTTGTGTGCTTGAACGCGTTTTTCAATTAATGGGAATTTACGTACTAATTGTAAAGCTATAGATACAGAATATTCAGCGATTGTTTCAGGTGAATAACTTGGTACATTTGAAATAACAATGCCGTGTTTTTTAGCTAAATCTAAGTCATACATATCAAAACCAGCAGTACGTTGTGCAATTTGTTTAATTCCATATCCTTCTAATTTAGGATAAACAGAATCTTCTAGTTTCCCAAATTGCATTGTTGTAACACCGTCAAATCCTTCTAATTGATCTACAGTATCAGCACTTAAGATTTCTTCTGAAGTAACGACTTCAACATTGTGTGCTTTACCCCAATTTAAAGCATCTTTTTTCTCATAATCACGCGTACCGAAAAACATAATTTTTGTCATTGAAATAATCTCTCCTGTTCCTAGATGATATAGTTATATAAATATAAGACGTTATACGATATATAAGTAAGCTGTAATAATATTGGCTTGTGTTATAGTGTCTACAAGTCTCTTACCTACAATATTATTATATTGTGAATTATTTCACAAATCAATAGTTTGCATCACATTTTTTGTTATAAAATTGTACCAAAGCAACAATATGAAAATATTTACACATATTTTATAATTCTTGCTTTGTATTTTGCCATAGTGGTATGTGGGTTTTAAATAATTGGATAATCACAATACTTTTTTGTACTGATTATATATTTTATAATTTAAGTCACACTACTATTTCAGGAGGCTTTATCATGTCACAAATGAATGAAACAATTATTAATGCATTAAATTTTCGCCATGCGACGAAAATATTTGATTCATCAAAACAAGTTAGCGATAAAGATATGCAAACGATTTTAGAGTCAGGACGGCTGTCACCGAGTTCTCTTGGATTAGAACCATGGCGATTTGTTGTCATTGAGAGTCAAGAACTAAAGGATAAACTTAAACCTTATAGTTGGGGTGCACAAAAACAACTTGATACAGCTAGTCGTTTCGTTGTTATTTTGGCTCGTAAAAATGTTACGGCACAGTCGGACTATGTTCAACATATCCTCAGAGACATTAAGAAATATGATACACATACCATCCCAGCAGTTGAACAAAAGTTCAATGATTTCCAAACAAATTTTCATATAAATGATAGCGAACGTACTTTGTTGGATTGGGCTAGCAAACAAACATATATAGCCTTAGCAAACATGATGACTTCAGCAGCATTACTCGGAATTGATTCATGTCCAATGGAAGGTTTCGATTTGGATAAAGTGACGGAAATATTACAAGATGAGGGCGTTATTGATACAGTGCATTTTGCACCTTCAGTTATGGTGGCCTTTGGTTATAGAAAAGATGAGCCAAAAGGAAAAGTACGTCAGCCAGCAACAGATGTCATTGAATGGGTTAAATAAGTAATGATGTAATAGCATTTTAAATGATTAAGTAAGGGAGCGGGACAGCATTCATAATGAATTCGTAGTCCCGCCCCAGCAAGGTTGACTAGGATTGAAAAAAGCTTAGTATAAGCGTATTTTCTATCTAGTCAACTACTGCCAATACATATATATATCATAGCCTAAAACAAAATGATGCCCCAGACTGTTTTGTATTATATGTGTTTTCGACGGCGCATAAAGAGTGCTGAGCCAAGTACTGCGAGTATTGAAGCTAATGCCATACTATGTTCGGGCGTTTCTTCTTTACCTGTATTTGGTAATGCTTTATGAGTAATCGGTGCTGTGACAGTCATATTTGATGAAGTAGCGTGAGTAACTGTCGGCTTTTTAGTTTGATTGATTAATGTTTGATGAGTGTGATTTAATTCATTATGTTGTGAAGGATTAAAAGGTTGTTCCACATTCACTGCTGCTGTCGATGGATTAACTATTTTACTATGTTTCTCGACGTTTTGTTTTTGACTTTGATGTTGAACAGCTTGTTTAGTTAAACGAGATTGGCTTGTTCTTTGTTGACTTACAGTTTTAACACTACTGCCAGTATGTTGAATTTTTTTAGATGTAGATTGTTTTTCGGTTTTAATATTGTGACTAGAGTGATTATTTTGACTTGTGTGATGCGTTTCACTATTGATAATCGTTATGTCATTGATGAGCCATTCACCATCTGTAGAGCCTAAAATAATTTCAGTTTTGCTGTGTGAACTACTATTTTGATTTGAATTATTTTTTTCTATAATGTCTGTTGTTTTACCATATGGACTTGTAATATCGACTTCTGATGTATGTTTACCAGATGTGTGTTGATTTTGAGTATTTGCCTGATGCTGAGCCTGACTTTGATTTTGTTCTGTAGCTGTACGACTAGTTTCTGAAGCATACGCATCTTGATTCGCTCCTAAAAATACTACTGTTGCTAGGGCAACTGATCCTATTCCTATTGCAAATTTACGAATTCCAAAACGCTGTTGTTGATAAAATTTCACATGATCACTCCTTAATATGATTTAATAATGCCTTACATGTTTGCTACTACTTTCTAGTTGGAATAAATGTAAGGACGCCACTATATAAATATTTTATATAATTATAACCATTTTACCATAAGACAGTGAAATAAAATATAGTATAGTTAGCAGTTTAATAGCTTTTTAAATTTATAAGCATAATTAAAATATAAGGTATTAATGTAAAGTTAGCATATCATCATGTTTTAAGTACGGCTAAATTGGTAATACGTTATAAGCAAGTTGTTTTTATTTTTTACGCAGAAAAGGTAAAATACTAAATACGTAGAAAACGCTTTCATTATTTTCTACAGGCTTTACCGCATCGAACGTATTGCACATGGCCTTTTATAAATTCTAAGTAAAGGATGATGACCAATGTCAAATGTAAATATAAGAGATTTTATAGATGAAAAATATGATTTATTTATCAATGGAGAATTTCAAGCAAGTGATAGTGGAGAAACATTAGACGTAACTAATCCAGCTAACGGAGAAACATTAGCACAAGTAGCTAAAGCCAATCAAGCAGATGTTGATAAAGCGGTTAAAGCAGCTCAGGATGCTTTTGACAGCTGGAGTAAAATTTCTAAAGAAGAACGAGCGGACTATTTATTAGAAATTAGTCGTCGCATACTTGAAAAAAAAGAACATTTTGCGACTGTTGAGTCGTTACAAAACGGTAAACCGTACCGTGAAACGTCTACGATTGATATTCCTCAAACAGCAAATCAGTATAAATATTTTGCAAGTGTGTTAACAACTGATGAAGGTAGTGTTAATCAAATTGATGACAATACAATGAGTTTAGTTGTAAATGAACCCGTCGGCGTAGTTGGAGCAGTTGTCGCATGGAACTTCCCATTCCTATTATCTTCATGGAAACTCGCGCCAGCATTAGCTGCAGGTAATACCGTTGTCATTCAACCATCATCATCTACACCGTTATCACTCATAGAACTTGCGAAAGTGTTCCAAGACGTATTACCGAAAGGTGTAGTTAACGTTGTAACTGGTAAAGGTTCTGAATCTGGCGATGCCATCTTTAAACATGAAGGCGTGGATAAATTATCATTTACAGGTTCAACAGATGTTGGTTATGGCGTAGCAAAAGCAGGTGCTGAACGTATTGTTCCTACTACTTTAGAACTTGGTGGTAAAAGTGCAAACATTATCTTTGATGACGCAAATTTAGATCAAGTAGTTGAAGGTGTACAACTTGGAATTTTATTTAACCAAGGTGAAGTATGTAGTGCAGGCTCACGTTTACTAGTACAGACTTCAATTTATGATAAAGTCATTCCTAAATTGAAAGAAGCTTTTGAAAATATCAAAGTTGGCGATCCTTTCGATAAAGATATTAAAATGGGTGCTCAAACTGGGCCAGATCAAATAGAAAAAATTGAAAGCTATATTAAAATTGCAGAAGAAGATAGCAGTGCAACTATCTTAACAGGTGGCCATCGTCTAACTGATAATGGTCGCGATAAAGGATATTTCTTTGAACCTACAATCATTGAGTTAAAAGATAATAGTCATAAATTGGCACAAGAAGAAATTTTTGGACCAGTATTAGTTGTAGAAAAATTTGAAGATGAAAATGAAGCGATTCAAATCGCTAATGACTCGGAATACGGTTTAGCTGGTGGTATCTTTACGACAAATCTCAACCGTGCTTTAAATGTCGCTAAAGCAATGAGAACAGGACGTATTTGGATTAATACGTATAACCAAATTCCAGCCGGTGCGCCATTTGGTGGATATAAAAAATCCGGTATTGGTCGTGAAGTTTATAAAGATGCGATTAAAAACTATCAACAAGTTAAAAACATCTTTATCGATACAAGCAATCAAACGAAAGGTTTATATTAATATAATTTATTATGATTGTAATACGACATCATAAAAACAGAGCGCTTTATGCGTTCTGTTTTTTTATACTATCCTGCAACCGTGCTGGTATCACTATGAATTGTAATATCGAAGCCTTCAGGTGATGTTACGTGCGTTTCTTCAGCATTGGGTTTATAAATATCAAAATGGACTAAGCCATAACTTTCCGTATTACTTATTCTTTTCTGGTTTGATTGCCACATATTCACAGCGATATGATGATGATAATATTGTGTTGACATAAACAATGCTTGTGGGAATTTAGAAATATGTGCTAATCCAAGTTGTGAAACATAGAAATCATATGCCTCTTTTATATCATGTGTTTTTAAATGTAAGTGCCCGATTTTCCCATTTGCAGGCCAGCCTTGCCAACCTAAATTAGTACGTTGTGCAATTAAATCATCAGCATTCACTTCTAACGTATCCATTTTTACGAAATCATCATTCCATTGCCATTGGTCACTTGGTCGGTCTTGGTATACTTCGATGCCATTACCTTCAGGGTCATTAAAGTAGAGTGCTTCACTTACGAGATGATCTCCACCACCAACAGCGATATTTAACCGGCTAACATGATACAAGAAATTGGCTAAATCAGCGCGGCTAGGTAATAAAAAAGCAATATGGAATAAACCAGCTTCTCGGAAACTAGGATGTCGTCCTTCAGCTAAATAATTTAAAGTTAAAGTATGACCGTTTGCGCCTACATTTAAGATAGTACGTTCTTCGCTGCGTGTTTTTATTGAAAAACCAAGAATAGTGCTGTAAAAAGTTGTCATTTTAGCTAAATCAGCGACATTTAATGTGATATTTGTTACGTGCGTTGCTTCAATGGTATGGAATGAAGTCATCATGTATTGCCTCCTATAGTGATAATTTTATTTATAATTTATATCTAGTATATTAAATATACTCTTGTGATATAAAAAGTACAAGATAGAAGTTTCAAAGTTTATACATTTTTAGGCAAGTGGTTGATAATACAGGTTTTTAAGTAAATGAAACTTAGTATTGTTTCAATAAAGAAATACGTAGTTAGAAAAAGGAAAAATATGGGGCTTCAAGCGATAAAGACATATTATTTTTATAATATTTACAATGAAAGCGAAATAGTGCATTAAGTTGAGACGACACTTAATGCACTATTTTGAAATATATTTTATTGAGTCAATGATTTGTATTAGCCAAGATAGACATCTTGGTAATCATCATTAGTTTCTAATACATGTTTGGCAAATGGGCAAGATGCGATAATTTTCAATTGATTGTCTCTAGCATAGTTCACAACTGCTGCTACTAGTTCTTTTCCAATACCTTGACCTCCTAATTCGTCAGGTACACCGGTATGGTCAATATCAATTTCATTATTATCTACTTGTTTAAACGTAATAACAGCTTGAGCGTTGTCTTTAGATTCTCCAATATAGAACTGATTATGACCTTGTTTAATCGTATTGTCCATCGTAATCACTCCTTAATATTTTTTATATTATATATGTATCACTTTTGGTATAAATTAAACATGGCTCAACCATTTTAGGACATTGAATTGCGCTAAGAAAACATTTAAAATGACAAGTGTAATCGATATGATTGTATTATGAATAAGTAGTATGTGTGTATCATTATCAACAGGATGCATACATAAGCATTTAAATTCTTTTGTCGCTATATAATAAATCACATATGTAAATTTAAAAGGTTGTATTAAATATTATCTTCCCTAAGAAAGAGGATTAAAATGAGGCTCATTGCAATTATATTTTTAAGCTTAGTTATATTAATAAAATTTGACGTAATACAAGTTTCACTTCTTGGACAAACGGAAATACGCTATTTGTTTATTTTTGCATTCGGATTAGTTGGATATGCATTTATCAGTCCGTATATGTATTTATTTTTAAGCAACCGCACAGAGGTTGATCGTACGTGGTTGCAACAACATATACCAGAGATGGAAACACAACAAGTAACCACATATATTGGAGAATTACCATTTAAACCTAATTTATTTGCTTCAGGAAGCGGACATCGTAAAGTTATCGCAATAGATAGACGTATTGAACAAGCATTGTCAATAGAGGAACTAAAGTTTTTTATCCTACATGAATATAGTCATATTAAAGATCATGATATTTTAAAGTTAAGATTAATGCGCTCAGTTGTTGTCGCACTTATACCAATTATTGCATTATTAGTTAGTCGTACAATTCATTTTAACAATGTTTTATTGTTGTTAATATTTGTAGTTATTGTGTTATCACTCTATATTTCTGGATTTTTCTTATTTTTCCATTATGCGCGTCTTAAAGAGCTAAAATGTGATCGCTTTGCTGCACAATTTACATCAAAGACAGCACAACGCCAAGCTTTCGAAAAGTTTATTGCGCTCGGTATTATGGAGGATACAAAGGTAAAGTTGATGTCAACACATCCATCACTTCAACAACGCTTAAATCACTTGAATATATAAAATTTGCGCCAAATTATCATAATATCAAGTACATGGTAATTTAGTACTATCATTATTGAATCATTAAGGGCAGTATATAAAGTTAGTTTTTACTTTATATGCTGTCCAATTTTTATCTCATGCATAAAATTCCAATTGCCAGTCTTAATTTTTTATATAAAATATTTATAAAATACAAATATCAACTTACGTTAGTTTTATAGGTCGACTCAAACAATACTAACATAATAGAGGAGATGACCAATATATGAAAAGAACAACAAGTATAGTATTATGTGCCTCGCTTATTTTAGGAGGTTGTGCTTCCATGGACAAAGAACAAACGAAAGATATACCGAAAACAGTAAGCGTCAAAGATTATGATGGCAAATATATTGGTGAACATAAAGAACGAAATGAAATCTTTTTAAAAAAATATAAAGCAGAAGCCGAGAAAAAATACAAAAAATATGTGAAAGAAGTTTTTAATAAAGATGTAAAAATTATTAAAGTGTATTCATACACTACGTCTACCGGAGGGAAACCTTTTGAGGGATTAACTGTAATGGGGACAGTAGACTATGACATTCCATTTAATTTTAATTTAAACTTTGAAGAATCTAAAGGTCACTTAGGATATAGTACAATCACTGCTGATCAATCTAATGAGTTAAAAGCTGCCATCAGTGCACTTATGTTTAAACGCTATGAAAATGATATTGAAAATGCACGTATGAAATTCAAAGAAGAAGTAGAAAAGCAGGGTTATTATGCAATGAATAATAAACTAATGAAGCAACAAGAATTTAGAGGCGTCACAAGACCTTATTTAAATTTTTCAACAAATACTTCTATAGGACTTAATGATTTCAAAAAAGATTTCAAACCTTTACTTAATGTTAAAGACAAATCTTTTTATACACGTATAGATATCTTAAGTCGAAAGTATCCACAATTGATGGATGAAATGAGAACTGAATTTATTGCTTTTTACAATAAGAAAGCAAAAGATGATGTAAATAAATATTCATGGAATTTACAAATACCAACGAATGACACGATGAAAAAAATACCAGGAACAAAGATGATGTACTTCTATAAAGATGGTGTATCTCCAAGTGAATTAGGTGGAGATGGCAAATTAAAAAGACAAACAAAAGATATATCCATGATTGGAGGGGAATGGGATAGAATTAAAAAAGAAAAGAATTGACAAAGAAATAGTTGAGGTACGAATGAATGGACATCATAGTTATTGAAAGTGAAAAAATATGTAACATATTTAGATGTTATTGAATTAAGTAGCGGATGGAACTATAATGACAAAATTTCAATTGCTATCATCAACCCTTTTTAATAAAATAAATATATATTAAAAAAGAAAATTAAACCATTTATATACATATCAAACAATACACGCAGAATAGGGGATTGCTAAATATATGAGAAAACTAATAAGTACAGTATTATGTGCATCACTTATTTTAGGAGGTTGTGCTTCTATGGACAAAGATCAAACGAAAGATATACCGAAAACAGTAAGCGTCAAAGATTATGATGGCAAATATATTGGTGAACATAAAGAACGTAATAAGATCTTTTTAAAAAAATATAAAGCAGAAGCCGAGAAAAAATACAAAAAATATGTGAAAGAAGTATTTGGTCTTGACTGTAAAATCAATTTAGTTAAAGCTTACACAAATTCATATGGATTTGGAGAGAAAAATCAATCTGATGGTTTAGTAGTAGTTGGTACAGTTAAATATGATGTGCCATTTCAACTAAGATTAATTTTTGCTGAATCCAATGGAAAGATAGTTATTACGACGTTTACTCCCGGACATGAAAACGAAACATCTGCCGCAGTTGCAGCAATAATGTATAAACGCTATGAATATGACATTGAACAAGCACGGTTAAAATTCAAGAGTGAGGTTGAAAAAAATGGTTACTATGCCATGAACGAGCAACTTGAAAAAAAACAAGAATTTAATGGTGTTACCAAACAGTACTTAAATGTTAAAACACCTGGAATAGAAGGATTAGATGAGTTTAAGCAAAATTTCAAGCCATTAATGAAAATGGAAGGTGACGTATTTAATCAACAGTTTGATTCTTTAATAATAAAATACCCTGAAATTAAAAAGCAAACTGAGTTTAATTTTATTGCGTACTATAATAAAAAAACTGTGGATAACGTTAATAAATATTCGTGGGATTTACAAATGCCAACGAATGACACAATGAAAAAATTACCCGGATTAAAAGCAATGTATTTTTATAAAGATGGTGTGTCTCCAAGTGAATTAGGTGGAGATGGCAAATTAAAAAGACAAACAAAAGAAATATCTATGGATGGGGGCAACTGGGATAAATATAAAAACGAAAAGAATTAACAAAGATATGATTGAGAATACGTATGAATAGCTTAATTTTTAAAATCTTTCAGTTGCTACAAATTAATAAGCAATGCATGACTTAGAAAATTAGAGAAGCAACCAAATTTAGCATCGAAGTTATATCGCATAAAACAAAAGTATTGACTATAAAAATATTAGCGTGTATAATTTATCTCGAAATCGAAATAAATTGAAGGGTGGTGAGGATGTGGATCGCACGCAACAATCATTAAAAGCTTTTGTCGGTCTAAATCGAACTTTAGATACTTTGGAAAAAATTGTCCAACGAGATGTGAAAAATTATGGACTTAATATTACAGAATTTGCTGTACTAGAGTTACTTTATAACAAAGGTCCTCAACCCATTCAACGTATTAGGGATAGAGTACTGATTGCTAGCAGCAGTATTTCGTATGTAGTGAGTCAGCTTGAGGAGAAAGGGTGGCTATTACGAGAGAAGGATTTAAGAGATAAGCGCATATACAATGCAACGTTAACTGAAAAAGGTCAACAGTTTATGGCGGACATATTCCCGCAACATGCGATAACATTAGAACACGCATTTTCAGTGTTATCAGATGAAGAATTAGTGACATTACAACAAACATTCAAAAAGCTAAGTGCACAAAATGCCGACGTGTAAAAATGTGCACTTTTCTTCAATTTAAAATTATCTCGAAATCGAAATAAGATAGAGGAGGCATTATTTATGACAAACAATCAATTATTAGGTATTCATCATGTCACTGCAATTACAGATGATGCAGCACGCAATTATAAATTTTTTACTGAAATTCTAGGTATGAGACTCGTTAAAAAGACAGTTAACCAAGATGATATTCAAACATATCACACTTTCTTTGCTGACGATGTTGGTTCTGCAGGAACGGATATGACATTTTTTGATTTTCTTGGTATTCCAAAAGGCCGTAAAGGCACAAATTCAATAACAAAACCATCATTTCGCGTACCTAATGATGATGCATTAGAGTATTATTTAAAACGTTTTGACGAATATGGTGTTGAACATGAAGGAATCCAAACATTATTTGGTAAAAAGGTATTACCATTTCAAGAAGAAGATGGTCAAGATTATCAATTAGTATCTGATGAAGGCAATACTGGCGTAGCACCTGGTAAACCATGGAAAAATGGACCAGTGCCAGAAGACAAAGCAATCTATGGCTTAGGACCAATTGAAATTACAGTAAGTTACTTCGATGATTTTAAAAAGTTATTAGAAGATATATATGGCATGAAAGTCGTTGTTAGCGAAGATGATGTTGCACTATTAGAAGTTGGTGAAGGTGGTAATGGGGGACAAGTCATTTTAAGAAGAGATTCTAAAAGTCCGAATGCCTTTCAAGGATATGGTGAAGTTCACCACGTATCATTTAGAGTTAAAAATCATGAAGCGATTGAACAATGGATTAAAAAATACTCAGAAGCACGCATTCCAAACTCTGGATTAGTCGATCGCTTCTATTTCGAAGCACTTTATGCACGTCTCGGCCACATATTACTTGAAATTTCAACAGATGGACCTGGATTTATGGGTGATGAGCCATATGAAACGTTAGGCGAGAAATTATCATTACCACCTTTTTTAGAAGAACAAAGAGATTATATTGAAACACAAGTAAGACCATTTGACACAACGGGTAAAAGCTATAAATAAGGAGGACGAACATGATGGAATCGATTCAACGCATTCATCATATTTCTGCAATTGTTGGAAATGCACAAGAGACTTATGATTTTTACACAAATATTTTAAACTTAAAATTAATTAAGCAAACAGTTAATTTTGAAGATATCGATACGTATCACTTATATTTTTCAAACGAGAAAGTAAATTCAGACATGGTGTTAACTTTCTTTAACTGGCCAAATCAATATAGGGGACGTATTGGTTCAGGACAGATTGGTCGTTTAGCATTTAGAATTCCTAAAGATAGTATGACAAGTTGGGAAATGCACTTAAATGCACACGGAGTCAAAACACGTCAAACGCAATCATTTAATCAACCTACGTTAGAATTTGAAGATATACATGGTTTAACGTTAGCAATGGTTGAAAGTGATGAAGAAATGAAAACAAATGACATTATTGGGTTTCATGGTGTCACTATGCTTTCTGCTAATCCAGAAGCCACTCGACAATTATTACACAATGACTTAGGTTTGGAACATGTTCAAACTACGAGCGACAATGTTCAACTTCAAACTGTAGGAGACATTCATCATCAAGTTATTGTCAAAAATTTTGTCAATCCACAACGTGTGCGCTGGGGTACAGGTATCTTTCATCATATTGCTTGGGCCGTGCCTAATAATGAATCGCAACTAGAGTGGCGTAAATATATGGTGAATAAAGGGTTTAACGTTACAGATGTGAAAGAACGTTTTTACTTTCATGCAATTTACTCTAAAGAACCTGGGCATATAATCTTTGAATTTGCTACTGTAGGACCAGGGTTTATGGTTGATGAAGATATCGATGAATTAGGTACAGCACTTCAATTGCCACCGTTCTATGAAGCACGTCGTCATGAAATTGAAGCAGCCTTAACACCATTAAAATTAAATTCATAGTGAGAAAGTGGGGATAGAAATGGAACATATTTTTAGAAAAGGTCAAGAAGATGCACCAACGTTAATATTATTACATGGCACAGGTGGTGATGAAGCCGATTTAATTCCATTCGGAACGGCTTTGAATTCTGATTATAATTTGCTAGGTATTCGTGGTGAAGTGAATGAAAATGGAATGAATCGTTATTTTAAACGTCTGGCTGAAGGTGTTTATGATGAAGCCGATCTTAATTATCGTGGACAGCGTTTATTAGATTTTATTCATGAAGCGACAAAGCAATATCATTTTGATTTAGATAAAGCGGTATTAGTAGGGTTCTCAAATGGTTCTAATATAGCTATTAATTTAATGTTACGTCCAGAAGCGCCATTTAAAAAAGCATTGCTATACGCACCACTATATCCAGTTGATGTGACGTTAACTAGAGATATGAGTAACGTTCAAGTCCTATTATCTATGGGACAAAATGATCCGATAGTACCATTAGAACAAAGTCGAAAAGTGATTAATCTATTTAAACAGAATGGTGCTACGATTACAGAAGTTTGGGTAAATAGTCATGAAATAACTCAAGAAGGACTAGAAAAAGGGCAAGAACTTTTAGCTAAATAACTTAAAAATTAAAGTTCCTAAAGGGAGTCAAAACGCTTTAGGAACTTTTTAATTTAACTTTTAAGTGTTTTTAAGCGTTTAAAACCTTTAAATATAATTGGAATAAGTAGAATGAAGCCGAATAATCCCATAATAGGGAAGACTTTTCCGATTAAAGAAATAAAGCCAATAAATGTGCAAATGTACGTTGCTATCGCCATGATGATAATCATGACATAGTATTTAGTAGTAAATGGTTCACTAAAACGTGCAGCAAAGGCATACATTAAGCCGACAACAGTGTTATAAATCACTAACACCATAATCACAGACATAATCGTCCCCAAAATAGGAGATATATGTTGAGCAAGTAAAAGTGAAGGTAAGGCAACACCTTTGATTTCCGTGTATTTCGTTAATAATCCAAGATTAATCATTAGTATTAAAAAAGTTACAATTAGCCCTCCGCATAATCCGCCCCAAAGCGTCGAAGATTTATATTGGAGACGACCACCCATCACAGATAAAAAGCTAAAAGCAGCTGCAATTTGTAAACTTGCATAGTTTAAGCCATCAAACCACCAACCAGGCGAATGTGTTTGAAGTTTGTTATTGTCTGAATCCACAATTGAAAAATCGAGATGTCCAGTTATAAAGTAATAAACAGCAATAATTGTTACTACAATGATTAGGAAAGGAGTGACCATGCCTAAAACAGTAATAAGACGTTCGAATTTTAAAAATAGTGTAGCTAAGATTAATAGCACTAATAAGAGCGAGCTAATCCAATATGGTAATTTAAAGCTTTCATGTATTGTAGAGGCACCGCCAGCCGTCATAATAATAGCTAAAGAAAGTAAAAATAATGTTAAAACAATATCAAAAAATTGGGCGATTGTTGGGTGTAAATAGTAACGAATTGCTTGTGAATGATTGTACGCTCTGAGACGATATCCTGTATTAAGAACGAAGATACCACCAACAGTAATCATTGCTCCTGTAATAATCAGACCAGGAATACTGCCACTCCCATGAATCGTAAAGAATTGAAAAATTTCTTGACCAGTGGCAAACCCTGCACCAACAACGACACCTACAAAAGCAAAGGCGACCATCATTGATTCTCTAAATGAACTCATGTATGTTATCCTTTCTAACCAAATAGTATATATATACATTTAAAATTAAATTTATTATATAAAGCAATATCTATATATATTAGACTATTTTGAGAAAAAAAGAAATGGGAAGTTTGTCTCAAGAGTAAAGTTGTATTTTTGGAATATACAAATAGCGATATTTCCCCTATAACGTGTATGGTATAAATACATCTTAAGTTTAATCAAGAATGGGTTAGACAGTCTTAATGCATTTAGCATTAAAATTTGCTAATATATAGCATGATTCATAAGAAAGTATATCGTAAAAGGGGGGCACTATGTCGTTTAATCTGCCAATTATGTTAGTCATCGTGTTGTTTTTAACACTAGGAATATTTAGTCAATGGCTTGCCAATCGTATTAAATGGCCGTCAATCGTCGTCATGTCGATTGTAGGTTTATTAGTTGGTCCGATATTGGGTTTAGCAAATCCTAAAGAAACGCTTGGTTCTGACATTTTTAGTCCTATTGTTTCATTAGCGGTTGCGATTATTTTATTTGAAGGGAGCAGCAACCTAGACTTTCGTGAATTGAAAGGTATTTCTAAAGCTATATTACGTATCATCACTGTAGGTGCTGCGATTGCTTGGGTATTAGGTGCTATAGCATTACATATGATTTTACATTTTCCTATAGCCGTTGCTATCGTTGTTGCTGGATTGTTTTTAATCACGGGACCAACTGTCATTCAACCACTGCTCAAGCAAGCGAAAGTACGAAAAAATGTCGATTCTATTTTACGTTGGGAAAGTATTATTCTTGATCCCATTGGCCCCATATTAGCGTTAAGTGCCTTTTATATTTATCAAATTATTGATGAAGGTTTTGGTTTGCATGTGATACTTATATTCGGCTGTCAGATTATTGGTACGATTGCGATTGGATTTGGTGCATCATTCTTGTTCAATTGGCTAATTAAATTAGACTTTATTTCACAAGGCCTTATGCCGTCAATTCAACTAGTCTTTATTTTATTAGTTTTTAGTATATGTGATCAAATACTACCTGAATCAGGTTTGCTGGCTGTTACTATTTTTGGTTTGATGATGGCGCGTCAAAAACGACATGATTTAATTTTTAAAGAATCAGATCATTTTATTGAAAATTTATCATCTATTCTGGTGTCAACTGTATTTATACTTATCACATCATCTTTAACATCAGATATTTTAGTCAATATATTGTCATGGCAATTAGTTCTGTTTGCATTAGTAATGATTGTTCTTGTTCGCCCTATATCCGTTCTGCTTTCAACTATAGGCACTGAGATAACGAAAAAAGAGCGTGCCTTAGTCGCAATGATGGCACCTAGAGGAATCGTGGTATTAACCGTGGCACAATTTTTTGGGGCTTTATTTATGGATAATGGTGTAAAAATGGCATCTTACATCACGCCCGTAACGTTTGGTTTAGTCTTTATTACTGTCGTGATTTATGGCTTTAGCTTTACACCGCTTAGTAAAGGACTTGGATTAGCTAGTACAGAACCACCTGGTGTCATCATCGTTGGGGAAAGTGCCTTTTCGTTTCATTTAGGATCAAAATTGCGTGAACATCATATTCCCGTTATGGTCTTCAACTTATTTACCAATACGACAGAAGAAGCTCAACAATTAGGCTTTGAAGTGTTTGAAGGTAACTTGTTGTCAAGCAATGACCGCATCTATGCCGATTTAATTCGCTATAATAAATGTTTACTGATGACTAAGTCATTTATTTTTAATAGTCTGGCTTTTAATGAATTGGTACCTGAATTTGGCTTAACTAATGTGGATATGATGCCTGTATCCTTTACTGATGAACAAGCTCGAAATAACTTGAATGGCCCTTTACGACATCATATTTTATTTGATGAAAATCATAGTCCGAAATGGTTTGACAACTGCATTGTTAATCAAAATATTATCGATGTTCCAGCTGCACAATTTGATTATGATCATTCATCTGATATGATTATTTATCATATTGATGACAATCAGGTTGTTAGGTTTAATCATAGTACTAAAAAGATGCCACATTATGAAGACGGTATTTATGGCGTGCTTAAAAATGTATATAATGTTTAAAATAACAAACGCGCATCAATAGAAAAAGATGCGCGTTTTTATTGAAAAAATGTGTCAGCTAATTAAGATAGCGATCATGCATTAATGTCTTGAGAATATCGATTTGTTCTTGAATATGGTAACCATCATTGGTATCACGTATTTTTTTGCGTTGTAGCTCTTCATCTACGACTCGACGTACAGATAGTTCATCAGCCCCATCAGATAGTACTTTATCTTTCGTATTAAATTCTTGGTGAGCAACAAGCTGCATACCGAATGAATTGTATAATAATGTATAGCCAGCAATACCTGTAGTTTTTTGATAGGCTTTTGAGAAACCACCATCAATTACAAGCATTTTACCATCAGCTTTAATTGGGTCTTCTCCATCAATTTCCTTAACAGGTGTATGCCCATTGATAATACGTCCTTCATCAGGATTCAGACCAAAGTCTTTTAACATTTTACGAATCATGTCCACATCTTCACGTAGGTGATAATAAGGGTTCTTTTCTTCTTTATGTGAGACCTTATCTTCAATAAAATAACGTTCAAACGTTGTCATGGCACGTTTACCAAATAATGAACTATATTTACCAGTCCATAAATACCACACTAGGTCAGTAGATAAGTCGTCTGTAATATCCTTATGGTCAAATGCTTCACGTACATGCGTTTCAAATACATCTAGTAAATCACGTCCTTGATGTTTCACACCTTCAATTTCAAAAGCTTCCATTTCTCCATTTTCATCAACAGGAATACAGCCATGGATGAGTAAATTACCGTTATAAGGGAGATATAATGTACCTTTTTGCATTAAAAATGACATATGACGTTTTAATTTTTCTGATTGTTGGAATGACAATAACAGCTTATTAATAACATCTTCTTCTTCAGGTAACAATTGACCAGGATTTTGTGGATCCACAGTAGTAAAGCACGTATTTGTTAATGGGTAGGTCTTACCATACACAGTAATCTTGTTGTTGTCATAATCTGTTTTTTCAAGCACGAGACGCTCTTCCATTTCAAAGTTTGGACGTCGTTTAATAATAGGTATTTCTAATTTGAATTGGATTATGGCAATCGCTTGATGTATTTTTGTTATTTGATCTTCTTCTAGTTTCGTTAAAGCAGCTTTTTTATCCGGCCGTTTTTTAGGCTTGAAAGCAGGATTGTTCCCGTCATAATAGGCTTCCGCAAGAGTGAGTAACGGTCGTAAATTAATGCCATATGCATCTTCGATAATATCTAAGTTATCATAACGCGCGCAAATGCGAAGTAAGTTGGCTAAACACACCTTTGAACCGGCATAGGCACCAATCCATAATACGTCATGATTACCCCATTGGATATCGACAGAATGATAATCGATAAGTGTATCCATAATTTTATCTGGTTGAGGTCCACGGTCATAAATGTCACCAACAACATGGAGATGGTTTACGACTAATCGTTGAATTGTATAAGATAAACCGATAATTAAATCATCTGATTGTTCAAGTTCAATAATTTGGTTCACGAGTGTTTCATAATAAGATTTTTTGTTATTAAATTCATTGCTTTTGTACAATAGTTCTTCAACAATGTAGACATATTGCGTCGGTAAAGCTTTCCGCAATTTTGAACGTGTATATTTAGAAGAACAGTATGTAATAAGTTCAATTAGGCGTTCAATCGTAGTGATATACCACAGATTGAGTTGTCCTCTAGAATTAAATTCATTTTTAATTAGCTTTAACTTTTCTTCGGGATAATAAACAAGGGCAGCTAAATCATTAATTTCTTTAGTGGTTAATTTATCTTTAAAGATATCATTTATTTTCGCGCGTACGTTGCCTGAACCATTGCGCAATACATGTTGGAACGAATCATATTCACCGTGTAAATCACTGACAAAGTGTTCCGTGCCTTTTGGTAATTCTAAAATAGACTCTAAATTAATAATCTCAGTTGCTAATTTTTCTGGGCTATCGTAATGATGGGAAAGTAAATCTAAATACTTTTGCTTAAGTTCACTTAGTGTATTCGGTGTCATAATTGCGTCACTCCTGTATATAGTTTAAATCGAAATAATACTTCTATATCAATGATTAAATCGCTTACATAAATTATTAACAAAAATACAGAACATTTCAACATAAGCGCTTAAGAATAAAAAAACTTAGAAGTTATGTTGCGTCACTTCTAAGTTCTCTATTTATTATTTGATATTTTTACGTTTTTTGAAAAAGAGTCGATAAGCAAGATAAAGGATTGCAATAATTAGAATGATATACATTACATAAGAATAAGTATGAAGTGCATTCATCAGTACGTCGAAGCTATCGCTAAGTACACGACCTAATAAAATGAGCGCAAAGTTCCAAATCGTAGTACCTAATAATGACAGTGTTACGAACTTAACAACATTCATGCGGTTAATACCTGCTGGAATGGTAATCAAGACACGCAATACAGGAATAAAGCGACATAATAATACCGCCCAAGCCCCATATTTCTTGAACCAATCGTTTGCACGTTTTAAATCTTTGCTTTTTAATTTAACCCATTTGCCATATTTATCAACAAATCGATATAGACTGTTTTCTGAAATAAGACGGCAGAGATAGAATAAAATTAATAAACCAATAAAAGAAGCGATTGTTGAAATCGTAAATAATATTGCAATAGATAGGCCGGATTTCACAGACATTAAACCGGCAAAGGTTAAAATAATTTCAGATGGTACGACGGGTAAGACATTTTCTAACAAAATTAAAATAAAAATGGCAGTATAGCCCCATTGATTTATAAAATCAGTAATGATTTGTTCCATAAAGACAGTAAACTCCTTTAAGATTTAACAATCCACTTTAGTTATATCAAACAAAAAATTCATAGTAAATTCATTATAATCAAATTTACTATGAATTGCTTGCTTTATCATTTATTTAGCTATAATTTTGAAGTTATTAACTCATTTTAATGCTTTTAAGAACTGATGGTATAACTGTTGCGCTTCTTCATTGTTTGTGACGCCATAGACGTTCATACGACCATCTTGAAACAGTGTCATGCGGTAATTTTGATAGTGTATCAGCTTAGCGAAAGGTGTTTCTTTAATGATATGTCCTGGGAAATGATGTGCATAGTCAAAGGCGTGTGTTTGGAAACGAAATAAATATGTTTTTCCACATAAATTTTCGATATGTGTTTGTTGTTTGGTTTCCAATATCTCATAATAACCTTGCACACATACTTGACAGTTGTCATCTTGTAATGCATCGACGTTAATAGCCTTATATGAGACGTTGAATACATCGAGTGTAATTAATTGTTTTGAAAAGCCTACACCAATGAGGTATCGAACGGCTTCCATCACTTCATAACTTGCGACTTGTGAAATGATAGATGGAAGAACACCATTTATTGCACAACTTTCACCCGTCTCAGGAATATATTGTAGCAAGCATTTTAAACAAGGACCTTTAAAATCTATGCCATACACCGTTCCTTTACTGCCAACCGCAGCACCATAAACCCAAGGAATTTGATATTTATGGCATACTTCATTTATTAAATAACGAATTTTAAAATGATCCATACCGTCAATCACAATGTCTGGTTGCACGCTTGTCAATAATGCTTCTATCGTTGAGGACTCGACTTCTTGATAGAAGGTCGTTACATTAACCTCACTATTAATGTGTTGAATATGTTGTTTGATAGCCTCTACTTTAGGTAGCATATTATCTGCGTCTTCTTCAGTATAGAGTGATTGACGATGCAAATTAGATGTTTCAATGATATCCATGTCAACAATATATAAATTTCGCGCCCCCATACGAGCTAGTTGTGCAGCAACATGACTGCCTAGCGCACCAGCACCCATAATTAAAATTTGCGCGTGCGATAGTGCAGTTTGTCCATGTTCGCCAAAAGGGGCAAAACGTATTTGTCGCTCATAACGAGACATTATAAGAAACCGAGTCCTTCAGTTGGGCTAGATGCTTGTGCAGTATATTTAACTGGAATACGTCCTGCCTCATAAGATAAGCGACCTGCTTGGATACCTAATTTCATTGCTTCTGCCATTTTTACAGGGTCTTTTGCCCCTGACACAGCTGTATTGAGTAAGATACCATCAGCCCCTAATTCCATAGCATGACATGCATCTTTTGGTGATCCAATGCCGGCATCAACAATTACAGGAACATTGGAATTTTTAATGATATAACTTAAGTTAAGCTGATTATTAATACCTCGGCCTGTACCAATAAGTGAAGCAAGCGGCATTACCGCATGAACGCCTAGTTCTTCCAATCGTTTTGCTAGGACGACATCATTAGAAATATAAGGGCAAACGATATAGCCTTTTTCTAACAATACTTTACAAGCTTCATACGTTTCAAATGGATCGGGTAAGAGTGTTTCATCATCACCAATCACTTCAACTTTAATCATGTCACATACACCGGCATGATTAGCAATTTCAGCAATACGAATCGCTTCTTTCGCTGTTTTTGCTCCAGCTGTATTTGGGAATGTAATAAAATCTTTGAGATTAATATTTGCAAGTGGGTTTGGTAAATTTTTGTCATATAAGTTCATGCGTCTTACCGCAAAAGTTAAGACATTTGTTTCTGACGCTTCAATCGCTTTGGTTTGAATGTCTTCATTGTCAAATTTACCTGTGCCTAATAATAAACGTGATTTTAATTCTAATGAGCCAATTTTAAACATATTATCCGCCTCCAACAAATTCTAGTAATTCTAATTTATCGTCTTGTCTTACCGTGTGACTGTGGTAGTCATCTTGTTTAATTAAAGTGTCATTATATTCAACGATGACACGTTTCGGATCTAATTCTAATGCAAGTAACACATCTTGAATGGATTGTTCCTTGTCAAATGTGAAAGGGTCACCATTAATCATGCACTTCATATGTTTCCCTCCTAGTCGCTGAAAATGTGTTATAAATATCTGGTTTGATACCAGATAACAACCAATTTGCAATATCTCTGCCAATAATAGGTGACAATAAAATACCGTTACGGTAGTGACCAGTAATGGCAAATAGACCATCATCAATGCGATCCATAATCGGTAGTTCTTGTTCAGTGTATGGTCGCACACCAGACCATTGTTTAATGATTTTACTGTGCGCTAATGCTGGAATGCGTTCGCTTGACTTTTCAAGTAACCAATGTATTCCATCATCGGTATTGCCGACAGAATAATTATCAAAGTCGCTGGTTGCACCAATTAAGAAACGGTTAGGTTTCTTAGGTACAATATAGCAACCATTTGTCATAAAAACGGTTTCGGTAAGTTTCAAGTCATTATGTTCGACTAAAATAACTTCACCTTTTACCCCGATAACTTTACGTGGCAAATGATAATGTTCAAGTAATTCTGATGACCATGCACCTCCTGCGACAATCACTTTTTGCGCATATAATGTACCGGTTGTTGTCATAACTTGATAAAAGCCATTATCTTTACGTATATTGGTAACTTCTGTTTCATAGTATCGATGAATATCACGCTTTAAAATCGATTTTAATAAGGCTTGTGTGTAATGATGTGCATTAATTTGTCCGTCTTTTGGGATATAAATTGATAATGGACTAGGATTGATTGTGCCATGTGAAAGTTGCTTTAAAGCGTTATCGCTTAATTTAGTGACACTTGAATCATGTGCATTTAAAAATTCATACTGAGCCATTAAGTGATTAACATCATCTTTGCTGCTAGCTACTTTAATTAACCCAGAATTTTGAAACTGAATGTCGATACCTGTTTCTTGAAATAAGTCTGCGGCTAAATCAGGAAACATAGCTCGCGATTCAAGCGCGAGACGAAATAGAGCGCTGTCATAAGTAAATTCATTTTGAGCGCCTAACATTCCACCTGCCTTATAAGAAGCATGTTTGCCAGGAACATCTCTATCAACAATCGCAATATCCAAATGGCTTTCACTTAAAGAACGTGCAATGGACATGCCGATGACACCTGAACCAATAATTAGTACATCATGCATGATGATGCCACTCCTTTCGAAATTGATGAATAACTGAAGCGGATGATTTCATAAAGAAAGAAATTGCACATATTCCAGCAAATTTGGGGGATAGTTTGCGGATAGTATCCGTTGTTATACCACCAATTGCATATACAGGGATGGGAACTTCTAATACCGAATCGATTTCAACTTGAGAACGTGGCGGTAAATTGGGTTTTGAAGGTGTAGGAAAAATATGCCCAAAAAAGACCGCGTCAAGTCCCGCTTCATAAGCCCGGATTACCGAAGATAAATGATGTGTAGACATAGATACGTGTATGTCAGGATATTTAGACTTAAGATGAAATGCTTGTGCGTCATTTTCTCGGAAGTGAATATTCTGTAATCCCAATGTATTTAACAGCTTGACATCACTGTGTATCATCATCTTAGATTTTGGAAATCCCTGATAAATTAACTGTTGAATAAAGTGCTGTAATTCCTTCTGAGACATAGAAGTTCTAAAAAGTAAAAAATCTATGTCCTGCTCGATAGTAAGAAAGTGCTGCAAATCGTTGTTGTCTAAAAATTTATATTCTGTTATCGCAATGAAAATGAACATCACCTCATTTAAATTAAAAAAACGCTAAACCCAAGTAGGGAATAGCGTATAGTATCGTTACTTTATATCCTTCGCCACTTCCCTACGCCAGTACTGTCTGGATCAGGTTCCAGGAATTATAAAGTCTCTTCTTTACTCTCAGCCTTAAGATAAAAGGCACTTCCAGTGGATGATTATATGATTATTAGCGTTTAATTTAACTACATTCTACAAAAGAATATGGCTGAATTCAAATTTTAATACTGTTTTTAATTTATAGAGATACGTTTTTGATAAAAGATATATGCTTAAATGTGCATGAATAAAGGCAAAATAACAAATATTAATTGTTTTAATAGGTAATTCAAATTATTGCAAATAATTCGATGTATATTTGTTGGTTTTATGCATTAAAGTTTATAGAAATTAAATTCAAATAATTAGTTAAAATTCATTGAGGTACTGATTTTATGGGCATTTAACATAAAAATAGTCAAATTATTCCGATGTGACGGCTAAGAATATGCAAAAAATATAAAAAAATTGACAAAAATGTGAATTTAATATTGAAACCGCTTCCGCAATCTGCTAATATGATAAAAAAATAACTTAAAAAGCCTATGATGACAGTGTTAAAAAGGGAGTCATATAACATCGTTAGACAGACTTTTTTTGAAACTTCTTCAACAGCAATTTAAGAAACGACAAAATTTAAGGAGTAACAAAAGTTATGATTCAAAAAAGAAGTAATGTTCGTTGGTACTTTGCAATCGCGTTCTTTATTATTGGTGTCATTGCGTACATGGACCGTTCAAATATTTCTTATATCGCGCCACAAATGATGGCAGATTTAGGAATGGACAAAAAGCAATTTGGGTTATTAGCTTCATTCTTCTCATTAGGTTATGCATTAATGCAGGTACCTTCAGGAATGTTAGCCGAAAAATTTGGGCCAAGAAAAATGATTACGATAGCATTATTATGGTGGAGTGCTTTTACTATTTTTACAGGTATGATTAAGCACCATGGCTTGCTTTACTTTGTAAGATTTTTATTTGGTGTTGGGGAAGCACCAATGTATCCATCAAATGCAGTTTTTAACTCGACATGGTTCTCTAAAACAGAAAAAGGTCGTGCTTCAAGTGCATTGCTTGCAGGTTCTTATTTTGGCCCTGTGCTCGCACCTATTGTAACGATAGCCATTGTTAATGCATTTAACTGGGAGGCAGTGTTCTATATTTTTGGTGCTGCAGGTATATTAATTGCGATTCTTTGGGGAATTATCGCTAAAGATTTACCAGAACAGCATAAAATGGTAAATGAAGCAGAAAAACGTTTTATTATGGAAAATCGTGATATTGTGCAAACATCAAAATCAGTAGCACCTTGGGGACAATTCTTCCGTCGTTTTAGTTTCTATGCCATTGCAGGACAATACTTTGTAGTGCAATTTATCATTACATTATTCTTAATTTGGTTGCCTACATATTTAACTGAACAATATCATGTTGCTTTTAAAGATATGGCAATTAGTTCATTGCCTTGGTTAATTATGTTCTTCCTCATTTTATCAGCGGGTGCAATCTCAGATAAAATTTTAAGTACAGGTCAATCACGTTTTGTATCTAGAGGTGTGATTGCGATTGTAGGATTTATTGTTTTTGCTGTAGCCATTTTCTTTGCCGTGCATACGGAAAATCTATATGTCACTATTTTCTGGTTATCATTAGGACTTGGTGGTATGGGTATTTCAATGGGAATGAGTTGGGCAGCAGCTAATGATATTGGACGTAATTTTGCAGGTACTGTATCAGGTTGGATGAACCTATGGGGCAATATCGGTGCATTAGTAAGTCCATTCTTAGCAGGTGCGTTAGTAAGTTCTTTGGGATGGACAATGACTTTCCAATTGCTTATTATTCCAGCAGTAATTGCAGTAATACTTTGGTTCTTTGTAGCACCAGACAAACCATTGCTTAAAGACGAAAGTAAAACTTTAAAATAAACTTATTACTAAAGGAAATCTCTACTATATTTGAAATAAACAGTTGAAGATAAAAAGTCTTCAGCTGTTTATTTCATTCATGAAGGATTATAATAAAAGTATAACTTTAAAGGAGTGAATGTGATGATTATTATTAACGCTAAATTAAAAGTAGCAGCTGAACATCGAGAGGCATATTTATCTCTAATGAAAGATTTGGTAGATGCCACACAACAAGAGCCTGGTAATTTATTTTATCATCACTATGAGGATGTTACAGAACCTAACTCATTTGTAGTTGTTGAAAATTATCGCAATCAACAAGCCGTAGATGCACATAATAAATCTGCACATTTTAAAGTATTTAGTGATAATATTGGCAAGTACGTGAGCGAGCAACCTGTGATTGATGTTGCAGAAGTCAAATGAGAATAATATGCTAGTAAGTATGATGTTTGGATTATTCTAGTGTATATTTGAAATGAATGTGGTGTGTTTTAATAAATTGCTTTAACAACACATGTGCAATAAGTAGCATCAGTAAAGTTTACACGTTTAATAACCTCTTTTCCAATCATGGAAGAGGGGTTTTTGATGTGTAAAGCTCTTGCTCATAGCACTATAGTTAATGGTAGAATAGAAAATATTGTGACATAGAGGATTGTTTCAAATGATTGATAGAAAGGAGAGATAAAGGTGACTTCATTGTTCACATCGCTAAGCCAAATAAATAAAGACAAAATAGATTATCTTAAAGGCTTACGACAAGGATTGTTAATGATTATTCCAGCATTCATAGGTTACTTTATGGGTTACTTTAGTCTTGGAATTCTGGTGGCAACAGGCACATTATCTCATATTTATGTTTTTAAAGGTGCAGCAAAGTCTATGATTAGAATGGTTATTGTTTGTTCTTTATCCTTTACCACCTGTATGATGCTAGGCACATTAACTGTTATACAACCTGTGTTGTATGGGCTTTTACTACTTATTGTTACTGTCATACCGTATTATATGTTTAATGCTTTAAAAATCGCTGGGCCATCATCAACATTCTTTATCGTAACATTTGCCTTATCTAGTAACTTGCCTGTCGATCCGGCTAGTTTTTGGGTGAGAGGTTTAGCAATGTTAGTTGGGGGATTACTAGCAACAATTGTTGTCTTAATTACGATATGTCTTACCAAAGAAAAGCCTGAAGACCAAGCAATTAAAGCGGACTTCCAAATGATTCAACACTTAATGCATCACTATGATAATCCCGATGCGTTTAAACAAGCAACACAATCTGCGGTAGCAACTTTTAATAATTCAGATAAACTTTTAATCACATCAGCAGCTAATCATCATGATAAATATAGCGCGCGTTTTCAAAAGTTATTACTCTTACATACTACAGCACAAGGTATTTATTCAGAATTACTTGAATTACATGAGAACCAAGTGCGCCCTTTGCCACAAGACTTAATTCAAATGGTTGAAATGATTGTACATAATGCTACTAGCAAAGGAGAAAAACAGCAATTATGGTCAAAAACTGTCGATATTGATAATACATTCGATAATTTAGAACAGCATATTTTAAAAATAGATGCGTTAGTTCATGCTCAAGACACACAACTTGAACATGAGGCCAAAGTCCGTCAACCACTATACAGTAAACGTATTATTCAGAATTTAACACTTGATTCATTTGTTTTTAAAAACACTTGTATTTATGCGCTTGTTATGGCAGTTGCTATCTTCGTGGCATTAGCATTTAATATTCAAAAGTCATATTGGATTGTAATTTCAGCTCATACAGTCATGCTTGGTATGACAACTGTTCGAATGTTTGACCGTGCATTCGCTCGTGGCATTGGAACAATTCTTGGGGCTTTGTTATTATCCGGTATTCTTTATTTCCATCCTCATACGATGATTGCCGTTATTTTAATGGGGGCAGCTGCAGCTATGACCGAAGCTTTTGTAGGTGCAAATTATGCTTTTGCCGTTATTTTTATTACCACGCAGGTCATTTTACTCAATGGTTTAGCTTCAGGAAATTTATCGATGGAGATTGCCTATACACGCATATTGGATGTTATTATCGGAATTACTATTGCTATAGTAGGAATTTTAATATTAAATCGTAAAACGGCATCATCTATGTTGCCTCATACAATTGCAGAAGTTGTACGTAAAGAAGCTAGCGTATTTCATTATTTATTTTCAGCAAACTATTATGACAACGATGCGTATACACGTACAGAAAGTGTGGATTTATCGGTTAAAATGTCGAATATGATTCAAGTATATCAATCAGCAAGTGGTGAAATTTTTAGCAATAGAGAAGTAATTAATTATTACTATCCTAGTATTTATGCGTTAGAAGAAATCAACTTTATGCTAATGCGCGCAATGGCTGATCACCAGCGCTATACCATTTCAGATACACAGTTAGGAGAATATTTAGTAACATTTGAAAATATCGCGAAACATTTCGATATTCAAAGTCAGTTAACCTTAAATACACTTTCAGATTTACCACAATATAACTACATTAAATCGGCTTTGATGAAACTACAAAACAATTGTTTGGCTGAGCGTAAAGACATTTCGGATGCCGAAGATGGCAGTGCTACGCAACAAGGCTGATGGGTTTATATCATGGCGTATAGGGTATGTTATTAATTAAATACGTGTTATTGAAGGAGTGTTATCATGCCTTGGACAATGAGCGATTATCCGCCTTCTTGGAAGAATTTAGCGCAACTTGAACGTAAAAAAGCGATTGACATTGGAAATGCAATGCTCAAGGATGGTTATGATGAGCATGATGTGATTCCAATTGCTACACAGCAAGCAGAAAAATGGTATCAAGATGCAACCGAATCAGAATTAGAGCAACTAAAGCATAAACATATTACACAACACGAGAAAGATAATAGTGCGCAACCACAACTAAATGATCACAACGTTCATGTATATTTTGAGGATGAAAAATGGAAAGTTAAAACATCAGGAGCAAAGCAGGCAACAGCAACTTATAATACTAAAAAGCAAGCAGTAGAACGTGCACAAAAGATTGCAGAAAATCGACATACCCACGTAATCACGCATAAGAAAAATAGTCAATAATATTACTAAGAGTCTGGGATATAATTATATTTCAGGCTCTGAGTTCTATATTGGCATTAGTTGACTAGGATTGAAAATACGCTAATACCAAGCTTTTTTCAATCCTAGTCAATCTTGCCGGGGCGGGACTAAGAATTCATAATGAATGCTGTCCCGCTCCCTTAATTATATAATGATGTGAGTGATGACAGTGTTAATTCCTTATGTTTAAGTCAAAATTCGTTATAATAGACATGTAACGAAGACGGGAGGAAGTAATATGTACGTAGAAAGAAAGCCATCACTTTACATAGAAGACTTAAGACATGAATTTAATAGCAATATTAACAATTTTAAAAATAGCGATGAAGCCTTTAATACATTAATTGGCTTTGTTGAATTAGATCATATTTATTCATCTGCACTAAAAGAAATTTGTACTAAGCTAGATATTTTAGATGATAACTTTAATTATGTTTATAAGCATAATCCAATTCACCATATGGAACGTCGTATAAAGGAAATGAGTAGTTTAGTGAAAAAGCTTAAGCGCAAAGGATTGCCTGTCAATGCACAAAATGCGAAAGAACATATCATGGATATCGCCGGCATTCGTGTGGTCTGTAATTATTTAGAAGATATTTATGAGATTGAGCGTATGCTTGTACAACAAGAAGATGTTGAATTATTAAAACGTAAAGATTATGTTGAACATCCTAAAGAAAATGGTTACCGTAGTTTACATCTTGTTGTAACAATTCCAGTATTTTTATCAGATAGTGTCCAAATCACACCAGTTGAAATTCAAATTAGAACCATTGGCATGGATATGTGGGCAAGCTTAGAACATAAAATACGCTATAAAAATAACGCAAATACGGAAGACTACAAAGACCGCCTAACAGAATGCGCCAATGAAATTACAAACGTCGAAGCAAAAATGCAACAAATGCATTCCGAAATATCAAAACGATAAACGACCATGGAAAAGAAGACGCCAAGCATTTCATGTTCTGGTGTATGCTTAACTATATAGAAGTTCACTATAATAGTGACTATTAATATAAAAATAATTAAGGTGTTATAAGAATGAACAAACAGAATTTTTCGACAGAACAATATACATTGAAACATTATGATCATGAGCAAAGCGAAGTCGTATTTGCTGGAGATAGATCATCATCAGACATCATTGTCTTTATTCATGGTGCGATGATGACTTACCGTATTATGGCAATGTTCGAGCCGTACTTCAGAGAATATCAAATGATTTTTGTCAATTGTCCAGGCAGAGGAGAAAGTTCCGAATTAACAACAACGAAAGACACTTTAGATGATTATTCTGAGAGGATATATGATGTATTGAGTCAAGTGGTTGAGCAGCATGGAATTAAAAAGATGATGTTGCTAGGCTATTCAATGGGTGGCATGATAGCGACACGACTACTTAAATTTAATACATTACCAATTACACATCTTGTCTATTTAAATAGTGCAGCGCGGATAACCCCGAATACCAGTATGCTGTCGCGATTATTTTCAGGTGATAGTAAGCGTGAACATTTAAAGGATGAAATGGCAGCAATAAAAAACTTGCCACAGTATATATTAGATAAAACAGTTTATGCCAAAACTGAAAGTGCTAAAGATATATTTTCCTTTTTAGCACCAGTAAAAACGATATTAACGGATATTGAATATTCAATTAAAGCGGACTATTTACCAGACATTGAAGAGATTGAGCAATTTCCTAAACTGCTATTTATATCTGGAGAAGATGACGAAATTATTCCTTATACTGATTCGCATGAAACGCTACTAAAATATCAAGAGTTTGGTGGTACTGCAGTTGAAGTTGTTTACCCTGGTATCGGTCATTTAGATTTTCCTACGGTCCTAGAATCTCAAGAAGATGATACGAAAGGTATTGTCGATCAAATAAAAGCATGGGTAGCTTCATAAGTGGGTTTTAAGACTGCCGTATGTCTAAAATTTTTAAAAATTTTTAAAAAAAGCTTGCACGTGACGTAAGGTCATAGCGTACGTTAACGGTAGGAGGTGACTTGAATGTCTCAATATAGTATCGGAGAAGTAGCACAGCAATTTAATATTACAGTGCGTACATTACAGTATTATCACAAAAAAGGTTTATTGCTACCTGCAAGTACAACGGATGGACAACGACGTATGTACAATGAACAAAGTTTAAAACGTTTGAAATTAATCTTATTGTTGAAAGAGTTAGAACTGTCGCTTGATGACATTAAGAAATTATTAAATGACGATCAACAACTAAAATCTTTGAAACTGATATTACAATTGAAGAAAGAGAACTTAGAACAAGACATGCATGATGCAAAACGCACTGTCGATACAATTAATCAATTACAAAGGATGATTGCACAACATTCTACTTCTCCAATAGAAGAATTTACAGACATTCATCTAATGATGACAAAATCAAAACAACTTAAATCTTTTTATCGACGTCTATGGTTAAGTGCGGGTGTGATAGGGGTTATTCAATACACAAGTATTGTTATTAGTATTATACACCGCAGCGCGCTACCATTTGTCAAAGTTCTATCATTGTTGGTGATTTATGGGATAGGTATTGTATATTTTTATCGACACTATATTTATTATTTATGCCCAAATTGTCACACACGCTTTAAACCAGGAATGTGGTCATTTATTAAAGCGCGACATACGATGCATACACGTAAGCTCTCTTGCCCACATTGTCACGAAACACATTATTGTGCTGAAGTTAAATAGTCCATCAGTTATACAATCCTCCAAACTTTTATTAAAAAGTGTTGGGGGATTTTTTTATGCTTAAAAAGTAAAAATATAACCTTGAAATGTATCATTGATTAGTTCAATACAGCTGTGCAATCAAAAAGAAAGCGCTTGCAAAAGTAAGGGTGATATATTAATATACTTGTATACAAGTTAGATTGTAATAAAAATAAGTGAGGTGATGAGATGACTGACCATTATCCAGTTGCTTGGCAAGAAGGCATGACGAAAGGTGAAGCACTGGCAGCCGAAATTCGTTTACAAATTGTTAAAGGTACAATACAAACAGATACTTTGTTAACCGAAAATCAAGTGGCAAAGCAGTATAACGTAAGTCGGTCCCCAGTGCGTGATGCCTTTAAGTTATTACAAACCGATCAACTGATTCAATTAGAACGTATGGGCGCGAAAGTATTAGCATTTGGTGAACTAGAGAAAAAGGAAATGTATGACTTGCGGCTTATGCTTGAATCATTTGCTTTTGCCAAAATTAAAGATAAAGACCTTCAAAGTATTGCGAAAAATATGCGCAAACATCTTGAAATGATGAAAGTTGCAGTGCAATTTGAGGATGCCGAAGCATTTACAGAACATGATTTTAAATTTCATGAAACAGTTATTTTTGCTACTAATCATCAATATTTAAAAACGTTTTGGCATCATTTAAAACCGGTAATGGAAGCACTAATTCTACTTTCTATGCGACAACGTATGCAGCAAGATATAGAGGATTTTGAACGCATTCATCATAATCATAGCGTTTTTATAGATGCTATTGCGTCTTATGATACAGCAAAGTTACGTGAAGCATTTCATTTAAACTTTGATGATGTTGGTAAAGACATTGATAGCTTTTGGTTACGTTAAATAACAAAGAAAGAGGGGTTCGTTATGAAATATATGATTGGTGTCGATATTGGAACGACAAGCACAAAATCAGTACTTTACGATGAACATGGACAATTTATTATGAAACATCATATTGGTTATCCACTGCATACACCAAACGTTGATATTTCAGAAGAAAATCCTGATGAATTATTCGATGCAGTACTAATGACAGTTAAATATGTCGTGCGTGAGGCAGATATTGCTAAAGAAGATATTAAATTAATATCCTTTAGCGCACAGATGCATAGTCTCGTAGCCGTCAATGCAGCGCACCAACGCTTAACTGAAAGTATCACTTGGGCGGATAATAGAGCCAGTCACTACGCAGAACGATTAAATAAACAACATCACGGTTTGAATATTTATCAACGTACGGGTACACCTATTCATCCGATGTCGCCGCTAGCAAAAATATTTTGGATGAAACATGAACAACCAGAAATATTTCAGCATACAGCGTACTTTTTAGATATCAAATCTTACATATTACACCAACTTTTTGATACGTTTGTCATCGACCATTCGATGGCATCAGCTACAGGCTTATTTAATTTAGAAAAGCTAGATTGGGATGATGAGGTGCTTGATTTACTAGGTATTTCAAGAGATCAATTACCTCAGCTTGTATCGACAACGCATATTTTAAAAGGCATGAAAAAGCGTTATGCAACATTGATGGGCATAGATGAAAATACCCCTGTGATTGTTGGCGCAAGTGATGGTGTACTTTCTAATTTAGGTGTGAATAGCTATCGGAAAGGTGAAGTTGCAGTAACAATAGGGACTTCAGGTGCAATACGGACGGTTATTGATAAACCACGCACGGATTACAAAGGACGTATTTTCTGTTATGTGTTGACAGAAAATCATTATGTGATTGGTGGTCCAGTAAATAATGGTGGTGTCATCTTGCGCTGGTTACGTGATGAACTTTTAGCCAGTGAAGTAGAGACTGCAAAGCGTTTAGGCGTCGATCCTTATGATGTGTTAACGAAAATTGCTAGCAGAGTAACACCAGGAGCGGAGGGATTGATTTTTCATCCGTATTTAGCGGGAGAGCGTGCACCGCTGTGGAATGCTGATGCACGTGGCTCCTTCTTTGGTTTAACGCTATCACATCAAAAGGAACATATGATACGTGCAGCATTAGAAGGTGTATTATTCAACTTATATACGGTGTATTTAGCTTTGATAGAAGTCATGAATGAAACGCCAAATAAGATTAAAGCGACAGGTGGTTTTGCGAAAAGTGAAGTATGGCGTCAAATGATGGCGGATATTTTTGATACTAAGTTAATTGTGCCAGAAAGTTATGAAAGTTCGTGTCTAGGTGCATGTGTCTTAGGCTTATTAGCATTAGGTGAGATTGAAGATTTTTCTGTAATCGAAGATATGGTAGGAACAACACATCATCATGAGCCAAATCCGGATACGGTACAGATTTATCAACAATTAGTATCTATCTTTATCAACTTAAGCCGTTCACTTGAAGATCACTATACAGAAATAGCTGCATTTCAACGTAAGAATATAAATTAAAAATGATTAAAGAAGAGGGGATTGCCATGTTTGGAGAAATTTGGCCATTAATCAGTGTTGTCCTAGGCATTATCATTCTACTAGGATTAATTATAGGTTTGAAACTCAATACATTTATTGCATTAATTATTACATCAGTAATAACTGCGATGTTATTAGGGATGCCATTAAGCAAAATTATGACGACAATCGAAGCCGGAATGGGTAGTACGCTTGGACATATTGCGTTAATATTTGGGCTCGGAGCTATGCTTGGAAAATTACTTGCAGATGGTGGCGGTGCAAACCGTATTGCCGATACTTTGATTAACAAATTCGGTCAAAAGTACGTACAATGGGCAATGTTAATAGCTGCATTTATTGTCGGTATTGCACTGTTCTTTGAAGTAGGATTAGTCTTATTAATCCCGCTAGTATTCACGATTGCTAAACGTGCAAACGTATCTGCGCTTAAATTAGGATTGCCAATGGTCACTGCTTTATCAGTGACACACGGATTTTTACCACCGCATCCAGGGCCTGTGGTTATCGCTAAAGAATTGAAAGCAGATATTGGTCAAGTCTTATTATTTGGTATTATTATTGCGATTCCAGTAACGATTATTGCAGGACCTGTCTTTAATAAGCTTGCACAAAAAATGGTGCCGTCTGCATATACTAAGGTTGGCGATATTTCATCATTAGGTACACAAAAAACATTTACAGAAGCAGAAATGCCAAGTTTTGGTTTGAGTATATTTACGGCAATATTACCTGTATTGTTAATGTTGTTTTCTACAATCGTACAATTGATTACAGGTCACAGTAAAGCGACTAATGGTTTTGAATCTGTTGTTTACTTTATAGGTACAGCAGGAACAGCAATGTTGATTGCAGTTATCTTTGCTATTTTCTCAATGGGCTTACATCGTGGCAGAAAAATAAATGACATAATGGAATCTGTAACGAATGCAATTTATCCTATTGGCATGATGATTTTAATCATTGGCGGTGGAGGTACATTTAAACAAGTACTGATTGATGGCGGTGTCGGTGATACCATCTCTAAAATGTTTGAAGGTTCAACGATGTCACCTATTTTACTTGCATGGATTGTAGCTGCAGTATTAAGAATATCATTGGGTTCAGCAACGGTTGCAGCAATATCCACAACGGGTATTGTGCTACCCTTACTGCAACATTCAGACGCAAATGTAGCACTTGTTGTGCTAGCGATTGGTGCAGGAAGTGTCATCTTATCACATGTAAATGACGCTGGCTTTTGGATGTTTAAAGAATACTTTGGTTTAACTGTTAAAGAAACCTTCTTAACATGGTCAATGTTAGAAACGATAATCTCTGTGTCAGGAATTATTTTCATCTTGTTCATAAGTCTGTTTGTCTAAACATATATCATCATAGCAATAATATAGTGTAGTATGAAATATCAGTTAAAATCCCTATCAATACACTACAAATAATGATAAAATTTAAACTGAAATTGAAAGGGGTTACTAAACGATATGAAACAAATAAAAAAAGCCATCATACCTGCTGCTGGATTAGGGACACGTTTCTTGCCAGCAACTAAAGCGATGCCTAAAGAGATGTTACCCATTTTAGATAAACCAACGATTCAATATATCGTTGAAGAAGCGTCACGTGCGGGAATTGAAGATATTATTATCGTGACTGGGAAACATAAACGTGCCATCGAAGACCATTTTGACAATCAAAAAGAATTGGAAATGGTATTAGAAGAAAAAGGGAAAACAGAATTACTAAAAAAAGTCCAATATTCTACGGATTTAGCTAATATTTTTTATGTGAGACAAAAAGAACAAAAAGGTTTAGGACATGCGATTTATTCAGCGCGACAATTTATAGGTGATGAGCCATTTGCGGTATTATTAGGTGATGACATAGTAGAATCAGATACACCAGCAATCAAACAACTAATGGATGCGTATGATGAGACTGGTAAGTCCGTTATTGGTGTGCAAGAAGTAGCAGAATCAGACACACACCGTTATGGCATCATAGATCCTTTAGAGAAACATGGTCGTCGTTATGAAGTAAAACAATTCGTTGAAAAACCAGCACAAGGTACTGCACCGTCAAATTTAGCTATTATGGGACGATACGTCTTAACTGCCAATATATTTGATTATCTAAAAACACAAAAAAGAGGCGCTGGAAATGAAATACAATTGACAGATGCTATCGAACGCCTAAACAAAGATGATCAAGTATATGCATACGATTTTGAAGGTGATCGCTACGATGTTGGAGAAAAACTTGGGTTTGTTAAAACAACGATAGAATATGCCCTCAAAGATCAAGAAATGAAAGAAGAATTAACACAGTTTATTAAAGATTTAAATTTATAAACTCGATAATTCAAAAACATTGATAACACTAAACGAGCACTTCACTTATTGTTTAACTTAACAAAAAAGTGAAGTGTTCTTTATTATTATGTATTAAATTGATTGTCATAGTTGTTCACCTGGGCCATAGTTTTAATTATATTAGCATTATATACAGTAATATAATAGAATTTAAAGTGAATGAAATATTAAAATGAAATTAAATAAATAATTTAAAGCATTGATAAATTCTACTAATAAAATACTATTTAAAATAAGCGGAAATACTGGAAAGGTGGGGCATAATGAATTCAAGAAAAAGAATGGCTTTGGTTTTGCTTTTTATACTGCTAGTTATCAGCTTTTCAATCTTTTTACTACATAAACGTCAAAAAGATCATTACATAGAAGTACAGTAGAAGCGGATTGATTTGTACTTTAAACACAATCTTAAAGAATATCATTCAATGAAAGTCACGAGTTTTACAAAAAATCCAATGGATGATTACTTTGTCCATGGCTATATCAATGGAAATAAGAAATATTACTTTAAAATACTGATTTCTTCAGTTAATGAATTTAAATTCACTAAAGAAGTAGGGTATAACCCCAAAACACTTGGAAAATTATTTAAAGAGGAAGAGGCTAAAAACAAAATAGGAGCAGATGAAATCATTAAAAAAGAACATTTAGACAAGGAAAAATATGAAGCACAACCACCATTTATTTGGGGGATATAAAGTGACTTAAAATAATATTTAATGAGATGACCATAGGTTACATTTGTCATATATTTAAAACGTTTTGAACTAACGTCTGGATTTAAAGTAGTCCCATAAGATATGTGTAGTTAAAATCAGTCCCATGGCAAAGAAGAATACAATAATAACGTTTAATATTATGCTAAAAACATTATAAATTGGTAAGTAGCTCAATAGGAGAAACATTGGTATAAGGAAGATTAAATCCCACCAACCTATTGCTTTTAATGTCTCTCTAAAATTGTTCATTCTTATGCACCTCATATAATTAAAAAGTTAGTAAACACATTGTTCTAGTCATTTAAAGTTATAGAATGACAATTTAAACAAGAATTATAACAGCACCTACGTCTTGGTTCCAATATATAGACGTAGGTGTTGTTATTCAACCTTTTACATAGGCGAGATTGTAGTAAATTATTTAAAAACGGCTTGATTGATTGCTTGTGCAGTTTGTTCAAAGTGGTCGACACTTAAAGATACATAGAGTTTGATTTTAGGTTCTGTGCCGGATGGGCGTAATGCGATAAAGCCGTCATTAAAATAAATTTTAATGACGTTAGCTGTCGGTAATGTTATAGGCGATGTGGTTTGTGATACGAGATTGATTTTTTCTCCTTTTTCAAAATCTTCAATGGCTGTAACTTTTAGACCTGCTATATGATGAGGTGTATGTTGTCTAAAGGTTGTCATAAGTGCATGAATTTTTTGTTTGCCAGCAGTGCCTTCAAAGGTATGAGAAAACAACTTATCATGGTGATATTCAACCGTTTCATAAATTTGGTTTAATACATCTTTTAACATTTTACCTTCGTTTTTCAATTGGGATGCATATTTAATAATCAAAGGGACGATTTGTACTGCATCTTTATCGCGTACAAAGTCACCAGCTAGGTAACCATAACTTTCTTCATATCCAAATATAAAGTGTTCATCAGCTGGTAGCTGCCTGATTTCCTGAGCAATATATTTAAAGCCTGTGAGTACTTGACGAGTGTTGATATGGTTATGCTGCGCTAGGCGCACATTGAGTTCGCTGCTGACAATCGATTGTATCATTAGACGATTTGTCATCTTTGCTGTTTGCTTGATACGATAATTTAACAGTAAAGCACCAATTTGATTGCCATTATAATAATGTATATGACCAGCTGCGTCACGTTCAGCAATTCCTAAGCGATCAGCATCTGGATCTGTACAAATCAGTAAATCTGCGTTCGTTTCTTGAGCTAATGACACTGCTTGGTCAAAGGCCTTATGATCCTCTGGGTTTGCACTTGTCACTGAGCTGAACTCCGCATCTGGTTGGCATTGTGCTTCTACTAACTTGTAATTCGTAAAGTGAAGTTCATCCAAAATATTTGGGACAACAGGGACACTCGTACCGTGTAAACTTGTAAAGACGACCTTTAAATCTGATGATGGAATATTACCTACGAGTCGTTGAACATCATTAAAGTAATGGTTACGCACCTCAGTTGGTACAGCATAAATATTCTCTGTTTTATTTCCAATGTCTTCATAAGTATTGAGTGAGAGTGGATCACCCAGTTGCGCTATGATGTTACTAAGTTTATTAGAAGGTTCGGTAGATAACTGCCCACCATCAGCACCATAAACTTTAATACCGTTATAGTCTTTAGGGTTATGGCTTGCTGTAATCATGACGCCAGCATCTGCTTCTAAATATCTGACGGCATATGATAAATCTGGTGTAGTGCGATAGGTGTCTGATAAGTAAACAGTGATATCATGACTTGCGAGAACATTTGCTATGATTTGAGCAAATTCTGGTGATAAATGTCTTGTATCATAATGTATGACTGCAGACGGTGTTTTGTGCTGTTTTAGCAGAAAACGTGATAGTCCGATAGCCACTTTATTTACTGTAAATTTATTCAAACGGCCTTCCCCTAGACCGAATTTCCCTCTAATACCAGCAGTACCAAAGGCAAGCGTAGTATCAAATCCTTCATCTTGTTCTTCAGCTGATTGCTGTTCGTAGAAAGTATGCGTTAAACTTTCTTTGGCTTTAGCAATCCATTGGTCTTTGTTCATTTCGACGACATCCTTTTCTATATTTATACGTTCATTCTTCTATTTAAAAAACATACATCCTCATTTGAAATGTAAACTCAATCACATTAATTATAAACAGAAAAATAGAATTTTGAAATATTCTAAGTCATTATTTATGAGGGCAATTTTGTTGTTTGCTGTATATTTAGAAGAACAAAAAGTATATAATGGATTAATATTGACTAAATATAAAGGGATGTTAAAGGTGAAGATGTATATATGATTAACACGGTAACAAGTATATTACCACCCGTACACGGTGGAAGAACTAAGGCATTATTGAGTCGAATACGCCTATTAGATCAACACCTAGGAATTCAAAATAAAATTTATACAACCAATTATAATGCTAATTATTTAGAGGTATATCATCAATTTAGAGAAGATGGTACAGTAACGCCGTCTACAGCTTTTGAAAATATGTATGATTGGTTATCTGGCTTTAAATTATTAAATATACCTACAACAAAATTTAGAAAAAAGACCATATATCATGAAACAAATCGTGATATTGAAGGGCTAACTTATAAAGTATCTGACGATGGCAATGTGGTGCGTTATTACAATGAAAAAACGTATGTTTTATATCGAAAATATTATGAAAACACAGATATTGTGCAATTTGAAGATGTCATGTCTCCAATTTCTAAAAAGAAAATTGAACGCAGAGAGTTTAATCAATATGGACAGATGCATCGGAAAACATTTTATTCACGACAAACATTTCGTAAAATAATGGAAGAATATATCGATCAAACAGGTAACGTGTATTGCCGTAAATTTTTTGATTCTACAGTTGCAAAACGCATTGATTTTATTCAAATTTATAAAAATAATTTATTTTATCGTGCTTTTAAGTCAGAAAAAGAACTATTCCAATATTACTTTCAACAGCGCTTCCAAGACGGTGATATTGTCTTTAATGATGCAAGATTGTTAGATATGCCATTACTCAAACAAACACATAAGACGAAAAATGTTTTAGTATTTCATAATAGTCATTTAGAAGGACAGCAAATAAATCGGTCATATCGGTTTGCATTAGAGCATTCAGAAAATGTTGCGCAGTATGTCTTGTTAACAGAGATGCAAAAGCGCGATATCCAAAGTACGTTTGACATTAGTGAACAACAAATTACAGTTTTACCGCATTTTATTCAACCTTATCCTCAACATGATAGTATCCAGCAACAAGATCGTTTTATCTTTATAGGTAGATTAAGTTTACAAAAGCAAGTTGACCATCTGATTAAGGCTTATCACCGTTTCTTAAGTTATGGTTATGGCACGAGACTTGACGTGTTTGGTGCAGATGAAGACAAACAAAAGCAACTGATGCTTGATTTAATTAATGATTTTGGTATACAAGATAAAGTGACAATTCATGATTTTACATCAAATCCATTAGACGAATTTAGAAAATCAAAAGCGTCATTACTCACAAGTGCATATGAGGGATTTGGACTTACCGTTATGGAGAGTATTGAAGTAGGCTGCCCAGTAATTTCATATGATGTCCGATATGGTCCAGCAGAAATTATCGACGATGGCGCAAACGGTTATCTTGTAGAACCAAACAACATTGATGCCTTCGCCCAAAGAATGGCAGATATTGTTAAAGAACCTCTTTCACAAGTTCAGACCAAAAACCAACTAAGGGAAACTCAAGCCATCGCTAACTATAAACAGCTATTCCAAACATTAAAATATTAAAGTTGAATCATAAGAATGGGGGATAGGGCATAATTTTTTAGGCTCTGAACTCTATATTGGAAGTAGTTGACGGGATTAAAAATATGCTTATCCCAAGCTTTTTCAATTCAAGTCAACCATGCAGGGGCGGGAATACGAATTCACAATGAATTCTAACCGCTCTCTTTATAATTTAGAAATTCTTAGTGAATGGCTAAAAGTGAAGTAAGTTTCATCATTTATTTATACTAATCATTTAATTCTTGTTTTCATTTGCACGTCTCAATCCTTAACGATATGATAATGATGAGGATTGAAGTAAGCGTTTACAATAAATTTACAATACACACATTGTGAAAGGGGTTTAGATGATGGTTGAACAGTTTGATTTGATTGTGGTCGGTGCTGGACCCGGGGGTTATGTTGCGAGTATTCGCGCTGCTCAATTAGGGATGAAGGTTGCCGTCATTGAAAAGGACCGTGTGGGGGGCACATGTTTCAATGTAGGATGTATTCAATCTAAGCTGTTGATTGAACATGGCAAGCGTGTTTATGAAATGAATCAAGCGAAAGATTGGGGCATTTTTGCAAATCATATTGAGCTGGATATTAACAAAATGAATCATCGTAAGGATGAGGTGGTGGATGAGATTATTGGCAATGTTCACCATCTTTTTGATGAAAATCATGTAAATTACATACAAGGAGAAGCGGTAGTTCATAGTGATTTATCTGTTGAAGTCAATGGCCGCGTACTTCATGCCAATGATATTGTATTAGCGACTGGAAGTTCACCATTCGTGCCACCTATTGAGGATGTTGATAAGATTGATTATGAAACGACGGATTCGTTCTTTAAGCATTCCACTTTACCAGAACAATTAACGATTGTCGGTGGTGGTGTCATTGCGACAGAACTCGCATCTGCCATGGCTGATTTAAGTGTTCATGTAACGATTTTAGAGTCTGGTGACAATATATTGCGCTCTGAGGATAAAGATGTTCAAGCGTCGATACGGAAGTTATTAGATCATCAGGGTGTAAAGATTGTTACACATGCGCGTGTCAATAAAGTAGATACTGATGCTGTTTATTTAGAAAATGGTTCACAGTTACCCTATGGTACACTACTATTTGCAACTGGGCGACGTCCTAATTTACAAGCATTTGAATCTCTTAATTTAACTATGGAAGATAAAACAATTAAAGTGAATGAGTTTAACGAAACATCGGTGCCACATGTCTATGCAATTGGAGATCTTGTAGCCGGTTATCAACTGGCGCATACAGCAAGTGCACATGGTGCCGTTGTGGCTGAGAAAATTGCAGGACTGAATCCCGACCCTGTGAAACAAGAGGATATACCAAGATGTATTTATACGCGAGTTGAATCAGCGTCAATAGGTTTATCTGAAGCACAAGCAATTGCTCAAGGTTATGACGTAAAAGTGACACAATCAAACTTTAAAGAAGCGCCGAAAGCTTTAATAAAGGGGGAAACAAATGGTGTAATAAAAATGGTTATTGATAAAGCCACGCACCATATTTTAGGTATTTTTGCTGCGGGTCCTAATGCTACGGATGTGGTCGGGCAAATGTCAGCTATGCGAGCTGCACATGGTCAACTTGAAGACTTAGCTGCTATGATTCAACCTCATCCAGCGCTATCAGAAACAATTGGTGAAACTGCCAATGCGTATTTTAATAAGGCTATACATCAATAAATTGTTCACAATTGCAGTCGGTTTACCTCAAATTTAAGCAGCTTCCAATTAGTTGAAATATACAAATAAAGTGAATTTTAAGATAAATGACTAATTTGTGAAATACATCACATATTACTTTAAAAAATAAAAAAAGAGCGTATTATAGTAGATGTAAGGAATAAGTAATTGGAGTGATAACTGATGCGAAAAGTAATTGAACAAGTTATTTTTTCAAATGAAAGCAGTTATAAAATTCATGTGCATACAGGCGTAAACCAAGGATTAATTGGTGATATTAGAGATGGTTACATCACTATCGACTCTATGCCATATATCGATGCAGAACGATTATATCAATATGGTCTTGAACACAAGGAAGTTGTACCTAGTTAATCAAGACAGCCCCTAAAAAAGAACTCGACTTTTTTGACCCAAGTATCGTATGCCCTTCCTGGCGAACATCAAGGGCATCATATATACCCCAATAACATTGAATAATCTCTGGAAAGCCCACAAACCAATGCGTACTGGTTGTGGGCTTTTAGTATTAAACAACTTTAAAATTCTTTTTAACCTCATTATATTGATACTCTAAATTATAAAGTTTATTTTTGAAGCCATCTTGACTGCTAAAGGGCATACGAACATCATGCATGTTATCAATTTCACGAATAAACTTTTTTTCGGCTGTTTTACGTTGTGCTACCGTCATATTCAGTAATTCTTCTTCACTAAATAAGTCTTCAAAACGAAAACTGAATCCCATGCGTTTCTTTTCTGCTCTTAATTTCATGACGCGATCATGATAAGTCATCATTATCTCCCTTTCTATAAACCCATTTTAATTAGACATACTTCCACTTTATACCTTAATATTATATTTTACAAATGGAATTTGTAAGTTGTTTTAGTTTTAACAACAGTGGTTATAAAGATACTAAGCCAAAAAGAAAAGGATGTAGTTATAAATGGATAATATCGTAGGACGTGTTGCTGTAATAACTGGGGCAAGTAGTGGTATTGGTAAAGAAATTGCTAAAGCGATGCATAGCATGGGATTCAGAGTTGTATTAGCAGGACGCAATAGAAAAAGATTAAATCAAGTGGCTATGCATATGCGTAAATATGAACGCTTAATAGTAGAAATAGATATGACTCAACGTCAGGAGGTAGAAGCACTAATTGCTAAAGCGATTGAGTACTTTGGTCGAGTGGATATTCTTGTTAACAGTGCAGGTTTAAGTTTAAGTTCACAAATCACAAGTCATCAAGTTGAAGATTGGGATGCAATGATTGACACGAATCTAAAGGGTACTTTGTATGCTATTAATGCAGTTTTACCACATTTTCAGCAATACAAAGAGGGACATATTATTAATTTAGCATCTATTAGTGCTGAAGAGGTAACTAAAGATAGTACTGTGTATAGTGCAACAAAAGCTGCTGTCCAGATGATTAGTCGAGGGTTAGAAAAAGATTTAGCACGTACAGGCATTAAAGTGACTAGTATTTTACCAGGTATGGTTGATACGCCAATGACTGAACAGAGTGATTTTGGAGGCCGCAAAAAGCTAGAGACCTATGACATAGCTGAAAGTATACGTTATGCCATAACGCAACCGCCACATGTCAATGTAAATCAAATTACTATACGACCAGTATAGAAATATTTTCGTAAAATATAAGCCAAGGCTTTAATGAACTATCGGAATTTTAAAAATAATCGATGCAGTTTATGGTAATGATTAAAGCTCTGACATCAAATTAAGTTTAACTTATTCAGTTGCTAACCATGTCTTGGGGAATGTTACACTGATATTATAGAATAACCTAATTTCTAAGTAATGAAGGGTGATGACAATATTGGAACAAAGATTATTCGACTTGTTAGAATTATTGGTGAAATATAATACAGAAAGCCCTCCTGGACGTAATACAAATCCTTTGCAAGATGATATTCAACGCTTGCTTGAGGATTTAGGTTTTACAATTCAACGTGAGGTACTTTATCCTAATGACAGTATTATTGTAGCCACGTTAAAAGGTGAGGATCCAACAGCACCAAAGTTAATTTTAAATGGACATGTGGATGTGGCTTCTGTCGATGATGATCGTGAGTGGAACTATCCGCCATTTGAATTAACGCATGTTAACGACTGGCTCTATGGTCGTGGTGTTAGTGACATGAAAGGTGGCATGGCTGCTTTATTTTATGTCTTAGAGCGATTACATCAAGAAGGACGTCTCCCTCAAGGTGATATTATTGTTCATTCTGTAGTTGGGGAAGAGGTTGGTGAAGCAGGGACAAAGCGTGCTTGTGAAATCGGACCTAAAGCCGACTTAGCATTAGTCTTAGATACGAGTGATAATATGGCGTTAGGTCAAGGTGGCGTGATTACAGGCTGGATTACAGTTAAAAGTAAGCACACAATACACGATGGCGCACGTCATCAAACCATACATGCAGGTGGTGGCTTATTTGGTGCCAGCGCTATTGAAAAAATGATGAAAGTCATTCAAGCATTAAATGAATTAGAACGGCATTGGGCAGTGATGAAATCGAGTCCAGGAATGCCACCTGGCGCAAATACAATAAATCCTGCTGTTATTGAAGGAGGCCGACATCCTGCTTTTATTGCTGATGAATGTCGTTTATGGATTACGGTACACTATTTACCTAATGAATGCTATGAAGATGTTATTGCAGAAATTGAAACATATTTAAACCAAGTAGCTGCAGCTGATATTTGGTTGAAAGATCATCCATTGTCCTTTGAATGGGGTGGTGCATCAATGATTGAAGATAAAGGAGAGATTTTTCCAAGTTTTGAAATCCCAACGACCCATCCAGGATTTAAAGCTTTGCAACAGGCACATGAACTTGTACACCATAAACCTTTAGAACATGGTATGAGTACGACAGTTACAGACGGTGGTTGGACAGCACACTTTGGTATACCAACAATTTTATATGGTCCCGGAAGTTTGACCGAAGCGCATAGTGTAGATGAAAAAATTACTGCGACAGAATTGCAAACATATAGTGAAGTACTCTATCAATATTTAAAACAATGGTACCAGCACCCAGTAAAAAATTAGAAAAACATGTTGGGATATACATGTAAGTGATTAGAGTTCCAGCGTTCGATTCTTTTCTTCCATTATGATTTCTACAATCTTATTTGCAGACATAAAAACTGGCAAAATCAGTTTTTACTAACAAAGCAAGCTGGGATGAGGGCCAAGCAACGAGGAATACGATAAGCACTTCTACGTACAACGCAAGCTGGGGTGGGGGCCCCAGCAAAGAGGAATGCGAAAAGCATTTCTACGTACAACGCAAGCTGGGGTGTCGAAGTTGTCCTCTAAGAATGCGAGCCAACAATACGAAATATTGTTGTAAATAAAGAAGCACAAAGATGATTTATGTTAAACCATCTTTGTGCTATTATTTTGGGATTTATATGCCATGCTGTTTGTATTATCGTTTAAAGGTATCACGGAGTTTCTTAACCCAACCAGCGCCTCGCTTAGAAACGACGGGAACTCCTGAAGGCTGGGACGCGAGCTTTTTTAATTGTTTACCATATTTAATTGCTTTTTGCATTAAATAGGCTTGTGAATTTAAAGGTGACATATCGTTTTTAATATAGTGATATTGACCATATTGATCTTGATAACGTCCCTTTTGATTGTCTGATAATTGTAAGTTCATATAGTCTAGTAATCGTTTGGCAATGTCGTTATCTTCAACTGGGAATAAAATTTCAACACGTTTAATCATATTCCGAGTCATGACGTCAGCGGAAGAAAGATAAATACGTTGGTCTCCATTATTATAGAAATAATAAATACGAGAATGTTCTAATAATCGTCCTACAATACTAACGACTTCAATATTCTCACTTATACCAGGAATTCCAGGTTTTAAACAACATATGCCACGAATAATCAACTGAATTTTAACGCCTGCTTGAGAAGCTTCGAACAATTTCTTGATGATTGCTTTATCAGTTAATGAATTCATCTTCATGATAATATGGCCATTGCCATGTTCGTGGTGACTTTTAATTTCTTTGTCGATACGGTCGATAAAGACATCACGAATATCAAATGGTGCCACGATTAATTTGTTATATACGGGCTTAACCGAATAGCCACTTAAATAATTAAAGAAATTAATCGCGTCTTCCGCAATTTCTTTATTTGTGGTAATAATACCCATATCTGTATAGAGTTTAGCTGTTTTATCGTTATAGTTACCTGTACCTAAATGTACGAATGAAGTTAATGTTCCATGAGTACGTTTTACTACAAGTGCAATTTTACTATGTGTTTTTAAGTGTGTCATACCATAAATGACATGACAACCAGCATCTTCTAACATACGTGCCCAATGCACATTATTTTCTTCATCAAACCGCGCTTTTAATTCTACAAGTACAGTCACTTGTTTACCTTTTTCGGCAGCTTCTTTTAAACTTTTAATAATTGGTGAATCTTTACTTACGCGGTACAATGTTTGTTTAATCGCAATTGTATCAGGATCATCTGCAGCTTCGCGAATAAAGTCGACAATCGGTTGAAATGATTCATAAGGATGATGGAAGAAAATATCGCGTTTTAAAGCTAATTCATAAATATTATTAGTACCTAAAGAACGCGGTACTTGTGGTGTATATTGCTCATAAGTTAAGAATTTTAATTTGTGTGATAAATGGTCTACCAAACCAAATAAAAATGTTAAATCGAGTGGTCCATTAACAAAATACACGTCATTGTTCTCAACTTCTAACGTATCAATGAGCCATGGAATATCGTCTGAATTAGCGGTGCGACCGTCAACCTCTAAACGCACAGCTGAACCACTTTTACGTTCTTTCAAGAAACGTTCAATTTCGATAAGTAAATCTTCAGCACCATCCTCATGAATGGTTAAATCGGCGTTACGTGTAATACGGAATGTAAACGTATTTAAAACTTCGTATCCCGTGAATAGATAATTGATGAAATAAGTAATCACATCTTCAACCATTAATACATATTGTTTTGTACCTTCATTGAGTGTAATGAACCTAGGTATTAATGACGGAATTTGAACAATAGCAGAATTTATCGCATCTTCCGTATCAATATCAACGAAGATATTTAAGCTTTTATTATTTAATTTTGGAAATGGATGATATGCATCAATACCTAAAGGTGTAAGCGTAGGCAATATGGTTGTCTTAAACTCTTGTTCAAGACGAGTTAATAGTTGGTTGGATAATTGTTCAGGTTGAGACATTTCGATATCATATTGTCGAAGTTCTTCGATAAGTTCATTATAGCGCTCATATTGTTTATCAACATATGTGGTATTCTTTTCTTGGATAGCATCAACTTGTTCTTGCGGTGTCATTTGTGCTTTGTTTTCAGGCTTATCATATCCCATTTTAACTTGGTCTTTTAAGCCAGCGACCCGGACCATAAAAAATTCATCTAAATTAGAGCTAAAGATAGAGATGAAATTTAACTTTTCTAATAAAGGATTATTATCGTCATAAGCTTCTTGTAATACACGATAGTTAAAATCTAACCAGCTAAGTTCTCGATTGTTGTAATACTGCGGTAAATTGATGTTATTTTCTCCCAATTGATTTTGCATTGTCTATACACACCTTGTCGTTTAGTCATAATTTTTGTTATATACGTACGTGCTATGGCAGTTTTACCTAACATAAAGATAGCATAAGAGTTTTAATATTTTGTAAAGGTGATGGCAACTTTACCCTTTAAGACTTTTTCTATATGTTTTTTTTGGCGCATTGCCTGATACTTTTCAGCAATAGGTTCACCTTTATGGTAAACGATGAGTTCAAAATCTTCTTCAGCTTTTTTCAATGGTTTCAATGAGACATCTTCTACAAAGCTTGTGTGTGAAATATTGAGTGCATTGACAAACTTAATAATGCCTCCAAGAATTTGAATGGTATCGATCTCTTTATTTCCAAACCAGTTTGTCTCAGTACAATAGAATTTTAGCAATGATTTATTTTTAAAGCTGGCAAGTAGGGCTAGTTTCACACGGTCTTTATGTGTATAACCATTAATCATTGAGTTCGCAATAATATAATAACTATGCGGTGAGCTTGAATCTGAATCGATAAAGCTACCTAAGTAATAGATATACGCGCCTTCTTCAAACAATCGTTGCTCTTTATCGCTTAAATTGAACTCTGAATATTGCATGATCTGTGATAATAGGGATTTAGCTAATTTAAGTCGACTCGCAGAGCTACTTTCTTCAATTTGATATTCATTCGCAAGAAAATGGATAGCTTCTTTACGAACGTTATATTTATCAAAAACATCTGTATAACGGTCACGAATTTGTTTAATGATGTAGCCTTCACGTAACCCATTTCTTGAAAATGTAAATTGAGTCGCGTTTACTTTTTTATACAATGCTTTAAATACGCAAACAGCTGGTAAAATAATATCAACTCGGTCACGACTCAGTCCATCTAGATTAGTTAAGTCATCGCGGTCACTTTTGCGTATGATATCTAGCACTTCCTCAATATCATTATCAGACATTGTGTAATTATGTACGCCACCAATTGGATATGAGTGTTCCGATTGATGAATACGAGCCACGTTTCGTGCAGAACCACCCACACCGACAAGGGCTACTTTTTTATCTTGTAGCCAAGATAATTCATCAAATTGTGAAGAGATGAATTTTTCCATATCTTTAATAGCTGATTTGTTGTTGTGTGCTTTATTTTCAAAAAACATACGTGTAAGTGTAACGACACCAAAAGGAAAACTATGTGATTCAACTAATTCCTTATCTTTAAATAATGTTACTTCGGTTGAACCACCACCAATATCAACGGATACACCGTTAGCAATTTCTGTTGTATGTGTGATGGCATAAAAGCCATAATAGGCTTCATCTAGTTCTGGAATGATTTTCATATCAATATTTAATTCTTTTTTGACCTGTTTGATGATGGCGTTTTTATTTTTAGATTGACGGATAGCTGCTGTTGCAATCGGATGTAACTCTGTAACGTTAAATTCTTGCGCAACTTTTTTAAAGCTTTTAAGCGCTTCAATGAGCACTTTAATACCGTCTTTGCTCATTTCCTTTTTAGATGTTAAGTATTGACTTAGTCTTGCCGGTGTTTTAATGTTTAGTATTTCATTCAAGCCAGCTGTTTTGCTAAATTTAAAAATGACTAATCTAATTGTGTTGGATCCTATGTCAATTAAGCCGATGCGTTCTTCCATTGTATCCTCCTATTGCCTTTGGATAGTCTATTAATTATGATTACCCTCTTTACTATTATTCTACATTAAAATCCTTGTTTTTATAATACATTAGTGGGAATTTTAGTTGAATTTCATTGTATCTTTCTCGGAATAATTATTTTCAAATTGAAAATGAGGTGGGGCAACAAATAAAAGCACAAAGATGATTTGAAATAAAAAATCGTCTTTGTGCTTTTTTGATAATCCATACTTTGTGTTATGGGCTCGCTTAGGAGACAACTTGCTTGTCGAATTTTTTCTATATTTATGTCCAAACTGATTATACTGCTAATTTGCTTTTATTGGGCCTCCAGGACCTACTGGAATGCCTAGTAAATACCAAATAATGAGGAAGAGCGTCCATACAATGGAAAGGACGATTGTGTATGGCATTAGGCTAGATAATAAGGAGCCGAGTTTCATATTTTTATCATATTTTTGCGCATATGTTAGCAGTAAAGGCATATACGGCATCATTGGCGTTATTGGATTGGTAATAGAGTCGCCAACGCGATAAATCATCTGGGTAAACGCAGGATGAAAACCAATTAACAGCATCATCGGAACAAAGATAGGTGCCAGAATACCCCATTTTGCAGAGGCACTGCCAATCACCATATTGACCAAGCCGCTTAATATTAAAATACCGATAATTAATACGATACCATGTTGACCTTGTAATAAATTTGCGCCTTTAACTGCCACAATAACACCTAAATTACTCCATTTTAAGAAAGCAAGCAATTGTGCAGCAAAGAACACGATCAGAATAAAAGAACTCATTGTAGCTAACGAATCAGAAATCATCTTTCCTAAATCTTTAGTAGATTTGATTTGTTTACTAAGGACGCCATATATTACACCAGGAATCAGGAAAATGACGAGTATCACTAATCCTACGCCATTAATCAATGGCGAATTATCGATGAGACTACCTGTCTTTGGATTACGCAACCAGCTGCCTTCAGGAATAGCGCAGATAATTAATGCGACAACTAGAACGATAAATGAGATATTTGCCCAACGTAATGCACGTTGTTCAATCGGTGTAACCGTTGATGAAGGTTGGTCTGTATCGTCTAACTCAGCCTTACTATCATCGTATTTACCTAAGTGCGGTATTACTAATTTTGTTGTTGTAAAATACAACGTAGGTATAAGCATAAAGACGCTTGCGGCAATAAAGTACCAATTCATAGCAACATTAGTGTTCACTTTATCTGTCACAATTTTAGTGGCTGGATTTGTAAATGCATACACTAATGCATCTTGCATGCCAATAATTAAGTTTGCGCCAAAGCCACCTAATGAAGAAGCATATGCCATGGCTAGACCAGCAATAGGGTGATAGCCAATTTTAATGAATAACATTGCAGCTAAGGGTGGTAAAATGACGGTCGTTGCATCACCAGCAATACTGCCCATAATACCGATAAATATAATTGTTGGCAGAATGAGCTTTTTAGACGCATGATTAACGACTGATATTAAAAGCTTGTCAAAGTAGCCAGATTTTTCTGCTGCGCCAATACCAATCATTACAGCTAATACGAGTCCAAGCGCAGGAAATTCTGAAAAGTTCTTAATGGCATCATTCATAATCATAGCAATACCGTCAGTACTGATGATGCTTTTTATATGAATTGTATGGCCATTACCAGGATGTTTGACTGATACATTGAACCAAGAAATGACCCAAGTCATTACGGCTAATAGTACACACATCATAAAGAATAACACTGCAGGGTCAGGAAGTTTATTTCCAACCCATTCCACGCCATTTAAAAATCTTGTGATAAACGATGCTTTCTCTTTACGTTTCACACTTGAGGGCATGTCATCATCCTCCTTTAAGATAACACCCAGTATATCAAATACAATAACTAAATAAGCGAATATTCCGATATTTTATAATTTGTTTTACTTATCGTGTGTAATAGCACATAATAATATGATTTAATTTTAATCTTTTAAAAGATGATTGGTCTTTGGAACAATATAAAAGAAGATGACTTTAAAAAAACACGTCTGACAGCGAATGAGGATGTCAAACGTGTTGACCCAAGTAACTTACCACACAATTTGTTGATAGGTCTCGTCATTTAAAGAACGAACAATTTCAGTAATAAGTCGAACTGAGTTTTCATAATCATCTGTATGTAAAACAGAGACATTAGAATGCATGTAACGCAAGGCTACACCAATTGTGATAGTTGGAATGCCTTCATTTGCGACGTGAATACTACCGGCATCGGTACCACCACCTGGTGTAGTATCCCATTGAACACTGATATAATGCTTTTTCGCAACTTCTTTAATATGTTGACGTAAGCCTTGATGTGCTATGCTTGAGGCATCCATCATAATTACTACAGGACCATTACCTAGTGCGGTTTCACTTGTTTGACCCGACATACCAGGAATATCATAAGGTACACATACATCAACTGCGATAGCTAAATCGGGTTTAATGGTTTGAGCTGCCACTTTAGCACCACGTAAACCTACTTCTTCTTGGACTGTAGCACCTGCGTACAGATTAATGCCAAGGTTTTCATCTTTAAGGTTTTTTAATACTTCAACTGCTACAGCACAGCCATAACGATTATCAAATGCTTTAGCCGTCAAATATTTACTGTTGGCTAATGTTTCAAATTCACTATATGGCGTAATCATATTTCCTACTTCGATACCATGCTGCTCAACATCTTCACGGCTGCGTGCACCAATATCAATAAACATGTCTTTAATATCAACAGCCTTTTTACGCTCTTCAGCTTCAAGGACATGGGGCGGTTTAGATCCAATAATGCCTCGTATTTCTTGTCCTTGATCCGTTGTAATTGTCACTTTTTGCGATAGCATGACTTGGCTCCACCAGCCACCAATGGGTTGAAACTTAATAAAGCCTTCATTATCAATTTTCGTAACAATAAAGCCAATTTCATCTAAATGACCTGCTAACATAATCGACTTAGTTCCATACGTAGCTTCTCTTTTACCAAAAATGCCACCCAAATGATCTTCAATGATACTATCACTAATTGGGTTTAGATAATCTCTCATTGTTTCTTTAACTTGCATTTCTTGACCAGCGATACCATTAACATCGGTTAATGTCTTTAATAATTCTATCGACGCTTTCATATGTATAACCCCCTAAGCTTGGAATAACTACATTGTAACATGTTTTGTTTTAGAAAATAAAAGTATATAGAATTTTCAAACAATGCATAATAATCATTACATACAAGTTCTAAATTTTTTATATAGTGGTATAATAAAATAAACTAAAAATGAGCAGGTGAAGGTATGAAGAAGTTTATAGCAATGATAGCCATTGTTGTTATTACAATAGTGACTTTATCAGCATGTGATAAAGAGCGCACAAAGACATATGAAGGGGACATTGATGGTAAGCATGTCATTACTTCATTAACCTATAAAAATAATAAAGTGATATCACAATCAACAATAAGCACTTTAAAATATGATGACATGGGCTTATCAGAAAAAGAAGGAAAAGCATTATTTAAGAAACACAAAGCTTTAGAAAATGCTAAAGGCGTCGACTACCGTTTAACGAGTGAGCGGGATAAAATAGACGAAAAAGTAGATATCGATTATAACAAAGCAGATATCCAAAAAATAAAACGCAACTTCGACTTATTTTCATACGACAAAAACAACCACAAAGTCAACATGGAAAATAGCGTCAAATACCTCAAAAAACTAGGCTTCGAAGAAAAAAGCAAAATGACCAAATAGGGGCCAACAAAGAGAATTTCGAGAAGAAATTCACCAGGCAAAGCAAGTTGGGGTGGGGCCCCAACAAAAAGAAATGCGACAAGCATTTCCGCGAACAACGCAAGTTGGGGTGGGCCCCAACAAAGAGAAATGTATCAAGCATTTCAAAAAGATATTATTTTTGATAAGTACTTAAATGATGTTTGGCAATTTAAAATAAAATTAAAACAAATTTAAAGTGACTCTCCAACATGTGTATTTCTTGCAATTTACGTGTTGGAGAGTCTTTTATATAACTTATACATTATATTTTTAGAGATTATAAATAGAAAAACTAAGATTATCTATGGCAAAAACGTTTATAATAGATAACCTTAGTATATTTTAATGCTTAAACGGTTTCTAATGCTTGTGCTAAATCATTAATAATATCATCAGCATTTTCAGTGCCAATTGATAAACGAACCATTTCAGGTAATACGCCTGACTTGCGTTGTTCTTCCTCAGATAATTGTAAATGTGTTGTGCTTGCAGGATGAATAACTAGTGATTTAGAGTCTCCCACATTTGCTAAAAGTGAGAAAAGATCTAATGCATCGACAAAACGTGAAATATCTTCAACGCTACCATCAACACCAAATGTTAAGATGGCGCCTTGACCTTTAGGTAAATATTTTTCTGCCAAAGCATGATATTTGTTATTAACTAAACCAGGATAATTTACCCAAGTTACTTTAGGATGTTGATCTAAAAATTGTGCGACTTTGAGTGCATTTGCGGAGTGACGTTCCATGCGTAAATGCAAAGTCTCTAAACCAATTAAGAATTCATGCACATTGTAAGGTGATACGGCTGAGCCTAAATCACGTAAAAGTTGGACACGTGCTTTTGTAATATAAGCAGCTTCACCTACATCTTTTGTATAAGAAACACCGTGATAACTTTCATCTGGTTCAACTAAACCAGGGAATTTACCATTGTCCCAATTAAATTTGCCACTATCTACAATAATACCACCAATAGACGTACCATGACCGCCAATAAATTTTGTAGCTGAATGTATCACGATGTCCGCACCAAATTCAAAAGGTCGGCATAAATATGGTGAGGCGAATGTATTATCAATAATTAGTGGGATGCCATGTTGGTGTGCGACATCAGCGACTGCTGTAATATCTAATACATCAATTTTAGGATTACCCATCGTTTCAGCATATATTGCTTTTGTGTTGTCATTAATTTGTGCTGCAAAGTTTTCAGGGTGGTCAGGGTCAACAAAATGGACCGTAATGCCAAGCTTTTTAAAAGTGACATTTAATAAGTTGTATGAACCACCGTAAAGGTTAGATGAAGCAACGATTTCATCACCAGTATTGACAATATTTAATAATGCCAATGTAATTGCAGCTTGGCCTGACGATGTAGCCAGTGCGCCAATACCACCCTCAAGCGCTGCAACGCGTTCTTCGAATACATTTTGGGTTGGGTTCATAATACGTGTGTAAATATTGCCAGGTTGTGCTAATGCGAATAAATCTTGGGCATGTTGTGTATTATCAAAGACATAACTAGATGTTTGATAAATAGGTACTGCACGTGATTTTGAAAAATCGTCAATCTCTTGTCCGGCATGTATCGTTTGAGTTTCAAAATGCCAATTTTGGTTTGTCATAGAAGGACCTCCATTTATTATTAGAATATTCAGATAATTAAGAACATCATTATTATAACGCACACTTATACTAATTCCAACTTATTTTGTAAGAATTTAAAACTTAAGTATAGATTAGAAAGAAAAATGTTTCGGACAAAAAAGAAACATCAAAATACATATATCATTTGAATGTATTCAAATTGAGTTTTTATTAATAGTATATGTTGCGTCCTATTAGAATCATTCATAAGGGTTTTCGTTCATTTCGCTTAGTGGTATTTATTAAATTATACGAAAATGCCTTATTTTTTAAAAGTATGTTGATATAAAATTACATATAAATATGACGTATTTTGGCGAGACTCCTGTGGGAACAGGACAAGCTGAAGCTGTCCCCTAAGAAGGTGAGCCAACAATTTTGACGTAGAGTCTAAAAATAAGGAGTATTAAATATAAAGAAAGCACAAAGATGATTTTTAATTTTAAACCATCTTTGTGCTATTACCTTGGAAATTATGTTCCAGCTTGATATGATCAATGTTTTAAGTTATACAATTCGTTTACGGATTGCGCCGGAGATTAAATCAACAATTGCAACCATTATCACTAAGCCAATTAAAATGATTCCAACACGATCCCAAGATCGTGTTTGTAAAGCAAAGATTAATGGTGTACCAATACCGCCTGCACCAATTAATCCTAAAATTGATGCTGAACGCAAATTAAGCTCAAAACGATACAGAATTAATGATAAAAATGACGGTAATATTTGTGGTATAACAGCAAATACTAATGTCTTTGTCTTATTAGCACCGCTTGCCTTTAATGACTCCACAGAAGTGAAATCTAAGCTTTCAATGTCTTCTACAAAGAGTTTTCCTAGCATTCCAACTGAGTGAATACCTAAAGCAAGAACCCCAGAGAAGGAGCCAGGCCCTACAGCTTTAATAAAGATGAGTGCCATGACAATTTCAGGGAAGACACGAATAACACTTAAAATAAATTTCGTTGTGCCTGTCACTGGTCGTAGTTTGACTAAGTTATTGGCTCCTAAAAATGCGAATGGAATACAAATAATTGCCGCAATAAAAGTACCAATGACAGCAATGGCAAAGGTTTCTAGCAGACCGCGTAATAAATCTTCTCCTTCAGGTATATAAATATATCCTAAATCTGGATGGAATAATCCTGAAAAAATTGCTTTTAAGATTTCTACAGATTTGCTTTTCAATTCAAGGGCTGGCATACCAGCAAATCCCCATATCACAATGAGGGCAACCACGATGGCGATAACCCAGCGTTTAATCACACGTTGCTTTTGTCTCTTAGTGCTTAAATTATATTTAGGTGATTGAAAAGTTTGTGGCTCGTGTGTCATGCGAGTTGTTCCCTCACTTTCGAACTCACATAGTCAATAATAACAACAATGACTAAAGTGAATAAAATAATCATAGCTGTACGAGGGTACTGGAATAAGCCGAGTGTTGAGTCATAGAACAAGCCAATACCACCTGCGCCAACCAGTCCTAATACAGCAGAAGCGCGAATATTAATTTCAAATGCAAATAATACATATGAAAAATATGTAGAAATAATTTGTGGCACGACGCCAAAAACAATCCATTTAGTTTTATTTGCGCCAACTGCAGTCATGGCTTCCATTGGGCCAGGTTCAATGGTTTCAATTGCTTCGTATAATAACTTGGCTATAACACAAATTGTTAAGATGAATAGGGCAAGTACCCCTGGAATTTGGCCAATACCAAATACAGCAACAAAGATAGCAGCTAATAATAAATCAGGTATTGTTCGAACAATGTTCAAAATAAATCGTGCAGGAATGGTAATCCATTTTGTACGGATAATATTACTGGCACAAATTAATGCGATAGGAACAGAAACGATAGCACCTAAAAATGTCCCAACGATTGCCATGCGAATCGTATCTAACATTGGTTGCCAAATTGCTTTTAAATAACTCCATTCAGGTGGAAACATTTGTTTGAAAAAGTCTCCGATTTGAGGTACACCCACCATTAAATCTGAGAAGCTAAAGCCCGTATACACGAAACTCCAAATGACTAAGACGGCAACGATTAGTATAGAAAAGCTTGTCTTTAATGATAGTTTTTTGTTTAAATATTTATCATATTTGTTTGTAGATGTAGCAGGAGATGTCATTTTAATTCACTCCTAGCTTTTCGTCGGCTTTTAATTGACGACCATAGATTTCATTAAATACTTCTTCAGTGGCTTCTTCAGCGGGACCATCATATACGAGTTCACCATCGCGCAACCCTATAATTCTCGTACCATATTCTAGCGCTAAATCGACAAAGTGAAGATTAATTAAAATTGTAATACCTAATTCTTCATTGATTTTCTTTAAATCATCCATTACTTGCTTTGTTGTCAGTGGGTCAAGTGAAGCAACTGGTTCATCCGCTAGAATGATAGAAGGTTCTTGGGCGAGCGCGCGCGCAATCGAAATACGTTGTTGTTGACCACCTGATAGTTCATCCGAGCGTTGATCAAATTTATCCAAAATATTGACGCGTTCTAATGCATCCATTGCTTTTATTTTATCTTCTTTAGGAAATAGGCCTAAAATCATTTTCCAGGTAGGATGATAACCAACTCGGCCACTTAAGACGTTACGCAATACGGTAGAGCGTTTTACTAAGTTAAAATGTTGAAATATCATGCCGATATTACGACGCATCAACAGTAGTGATTTTCCTTTTGCTTGTGTAATTGATTTTCCTTCAATTGTAATATCCCCTGATGTGACATCATGTAGGCGATTGACAGAACGTAGTAGTGTAGATTTACCTGCGCCTGATAATCCAACGATGACTGCAAAATCTCCTTTTTCGATATTTAAATTAATATCTTTCAAGCCGACATGTCCATTCGGATAGACTTTGCTCACATCTTTAAACTCTATTTGACTCATGTTATAACACCTTTCTCTAATAAGGTTCACTTTGTATAAAGTTATAAAGAAAAGCTATGCCAAAATTTGGCTTAGCTTTTCAATTGACGTTCTTTATCTATGATTCAGTAGAAAATAACAACCAATTATTGCATATCTTTTACTTTTTTCTCGTATTCTCTAACAATATCGAAGTCAGAATCTTTCGCATCTGTATATCCTTCATGTGAATATACTTCACTGATGATTTTATGACCTTCTTTAGTTTTTGAGATATCTTTAAATGCTTTTTTCAATTTTTTTTGGAAATCTTTATCCATATCTGGTCTAACTGAAATTGTATCGTTTGGAATTGGTTTTGTTAATTCTAAAATCTTTGTATCTTTGAATACATTTGGTTGGTCTTTTTTAACGACATTACGTGCATCTTGGAATACTGCCGCAGCATCCACATCGCCATTTAATAATGAAATAATCGATTGGTCATGACCTTTCATATTGACGATTTTCATATCTTTTGTTGCGTCAATACCAGCTTTTTCTTTCAATGTAGCAATTGGGAAAGTATAACCAGCTGTAGATGTGACATCTTGTAATGCAATTTTTTTCCCTTTTAAGTCTTTTAAGCTTTTAATGCCTGAATCTTTTTTAACTAAGATTTCTGATTTGTAGTCCTTAACAAGCTTTTTCGTAGGTGATCCATCTTTGTTCACACCAAAGCGTTGTGCTTGTAATAACAAGTCAGCAGCTTTCTGATCATGTGCTAATGTGTATGCGGTTGGTGGTAAGAAACCAACATCGACTTTTTTCGATTTCATCGCTTCAACAATCGTGTTGTAGTTTGTAGATACGGATACTTTTACTGGAATGTCTAATTCTTTGGATAGTAGCTTTTCAAGTGGTTTTGCTTTTGCTTCTAATTTATCCGCATTTTGAGATGGTACAAATTGGACCGTTAATTCTTTTGGTTTGTAGTTACCTTTGCCTGATTCTGAGTTGGAACTTTTGGAATTGTTATCTAAAGAACTGTTACCTCCACAAGCAGCTGCAAAGATAACCACCGATAACACGAGTAGTAGAAGATATTTAACGTGTTTCATATAATAACATTGCCCCCATTCACTATTTTGCAATATGTATCTATGTCTTTAATATCGACAATTATAGAGTAGCACACTATACTATATGTTATGTGTAGATTTCGTTAACTTTTTGTTAAAATTAAATAAAAATTATTTAAAATCGGTAAAGATATATAAAATATCATTAATAGTAACCCGTTTGTGTGTGATTTTTAATATACTGCTGGTGTGTGAAAATAAGTTAATAAAAGGAGTTAAACAAGTATGAAAATGATAAAAGTTGTAAGCTCTACTATAGTTGCCTCAGCATTAGCATTATCCATGTTTCCATCTACACAAGCAGCTGAAACGAATACAGCTTCACGCACAGTTCTATTTGATAATTCTCATGGACAAACTGCTGGCGCGGCTGATTGGGTTATTGATGGTGGTTTTTCTGATTATGCGGATTCAATGAAGAAACAAGGTTTTGCTGTTAAATCACTAGATGGGGAAGCAAATATTAGTCAAGAGTCATTAAAAAATAGTGATATTTTAGTCATACCAGAAGCGAATATTCCATTTAAGACGACTGAACAACAAGCCATTGTGAATTTTGTAAATCATGGTGGAAGTATCATTTTTATCTCAGACCATTACAATGCAGATAGAAATTTAAACCGCATTGATTCTTCTGAAGCTATGAATGGCTATCGTCGTGGTGCCTATGCGGATATGACCAAGGATATGGATCAAGGAGAGAAACAATCTAAAGCAATGGCAGGTGTTTCAAGCTCAGACTGGTTAGCCCAAAATTTTGGTGTGCGTTTCCGTTATAATGCTTTAGGGGATTTGAATACATCTAATCTTGTCTCAAGCGATGAAAGTTTTGGCATTACTAAAGGCGTTAAATCTGTGTCTATGCATGCTGGTTCAACACTTGCTATTACAGATCCTAAAAAAGCAAAAGGAATTGTATACACACCTGATCACTTAGGTAACAATGCGAAATGGAGTCATGCAGTTGACCAAGGTGTTTATAATGGTGGCGGTAAAGCTGAAGGTGCCTATATTGCTATTGCAAAGGTAGGTAAAGGAAAAGCTGCCTTTATTGGAGACTCCTCATTGGTAGAAGATAGTTCTCCAAAATATTTACGTGAAGACACGGGTAAAACAAAGAAAACGTATGATGGTTTTAAAGAAGAAGATAACGCACAATTGTTGAATAACTTAACTTCTTGGTTAAGTAAGAAAGAAGCAACACCGAATTTAGCTAAAAGTGGTGTAAAATTAGATAAAGCGACTGTGTTACATGATTTTGAACAGCCACAAAATTCAACAGAACCGCAAAAAGAACCATGGTCACAACCACCTGAAGGTTATCATTGGTACGATCGATCAACGTTTGCGCCTGGTAGTTATGGCAGTACAAAATCTACTAAAGATGATGGTGATAAACAACCAGGAGACCAACCGGCTGTGCAAAATGTAGCCTTTGCTATTCCTAAAGATGTGCAAGCTAACACGCCATTTAACATCACGATTAATTTGTCACAATTACCGGCTAACCAATCATTAGATAATTTGAAATTAGGAATTTATCAAGATGGTGGTAAACAAATCGGTCAATTTTCAACGGATGGTAAATCATATAGTAATATCGGCTATGGTTCACTTCCAACCATTAAAGTCAATAAAGATGGCACAGCTTCAGTGACGATTTCAGCAAAGGTAACGGAGTCATTAAAAGGGGCTAATATACGGTTAAAGCAAGGAGATAAAACCCTTAAAACTGAAAAATTGAAGTAATGGAGGACAACATGCGATGACACAACTTGCATTTTACATTTTAAGTGATATACATGGTTATATTTTCCCAACAGATTTTAAACAGACAAAAGGTTATAAACCGATGGGGCTATTATTGGCGAACCACATAATTGAACAAGATCGTCAGCGCTATGATGCTAGCTTTAAAATAGATAATGGTGATTTTTTACAAGGTTCACCTTTTTGTCATTACCTTGCTACACATATACATTCTAGCAAGCCATTGACGGATATCTATAATCGTATTGGTTTTGACTTTGGTACATTAGGAAACCATGAATTTAACTATGGTCTCAACTATTTAACTCAAAGTATCAATCGCTTAAATTATCCAATCCTTTGTGCCAATATTTTAAAAGATAATAAATCATTAACAGAACAAGGAATCATGTATATTAAGAAGCAAGGATACAATATTGGTATTATTGGTTTAACGACACAATATATTCCACATTGGGAACGACCAGAGTATATTCAACACTTAACATTTAATAGTGCAGTTCAAACGTTAGAGGACATATTACCTCAAGTACGTGAACAGGCTGATATCGTGGTTGTTAGTTATCATGGGGGCTTTGAACGTAACATTGACACGTATCAACCAACTGAAGTATTAACTGGAGAAAATGAAGCGTCTGAGATATTGCAGCGCTTTGGGTCGGACATTGACGTGCTTATTACGGGGCATCAACACCGTGAAATTGCTGCTATCAAGCATGATACAGTTATTCTACAACCAGGAACACGTGCGACACAAATTGGTAAAGTTACGCTAACATTTAATGATCGAAGACAATTGGTTCAGCGTACAAGTGAACTGTTGCCAGTGCACGATGACAGCGCTTTTAAATTAACCGATAAAGATAGTCAATTAATGAGTGATGTGGACACGTGGTTAGATACGCCGATTGCTGAAATTCAGCAGAATATGATTGTTGACGAGCCATTTACTGCAAGAATTGCACCGCACCCTTTTATTAATGTGTTACTACATGCATTATTACAAACAAGCGGCGCTCAAATAGCAAGTACGGCATTATTTGATTCTGCGACTGGCTTTGATAAGACCATTACAATGCGTGATATTATCAATAACTATCCGTTTCCAAATACGTTTAAAGTATTAGAGATGACGGGTAAGGGCATTCGTGAAGCATTAGAACAATCAGCACGCTATTTTGATCTTACGGACAGCGGGGATGTAGGTATTAATGACACGTTTTTAAATCCTAAACCGCAACATTATAACTATGACATATTTGGAGGCGTATCATATAATATTAAAGTGAGCGAGCCTATGGGGCATCGCGTGCATGATATTAAAGTGGAAGGACAGCCATTAGTCGAAGATAAGATCTATACCGTTTGTGTAAACAATTATCGTGCTGTAGGTGGCGGTGATTATAACATGTTTGCAGAAGCAAAGGTGGTTAAAGATATACAAGTGGAGGGTGCACAGCTATTAATCGATTATCTAACACACCACAATTTAAATAACATGCCACAAGTTGTGGATTTTAAAGTAGAAATATAATTCAGTAATAACTATGAGCCTGGGACATCATTATGTTTTAGGCTATGAACTCTATATTGGCAGTAGTTGACTGGATTGAAAATACGCTAATACCAAGCTTTTCCAATCCTAGTCAACCTTGCTGGGGCGGGACTACGAATTTATAATGAATTCTGTCCTGCTCCTTTATTTTTGGCTTTGTTTATATTTTATTGTGAGACTTACTAACGCTTATTACATGTTGTAAAAAGAAATGTTTAACGCTTCTTAACTTATGGCTCCAGAAGTTTAAGTTTGTATGTGTCTATGCTTTGTAACGTGCCATTTTGTTGTTGATGTATGATGTGTTGTGCTGTGATATTTGTTGGATTGTTAACACCAACTGCTGCTGCGATGTTGTATAAGCCTTCATGTAGACTTGTGATGTAATTGGTTACGCGAAATGTTTTTTCTTCTACAATGAGCGCTTTTTCCTTTTTAGGATCTGTCGTAGCAACACCTACTGGACATGTGTTGAGGTGACATTGTTGACTCATAATGCAGCCGACACTAATCATCATGCCTCGAGCAATATTAACTAAATCAGCGCCTAATCCGAGTGCAATGGCGATTTTGTCGGGTGTGATTAGCTTGCCTGAAGCAAAAATCTTAATTTTATCCCGTATACCATAGCGTTCAAGCATGCCAGACACAATAGGAAGTGCTGTAAATAATGGTAGGCCAACGCCATCTTGTAATTCTTGAAAAGTAGCGCCCGTACCACCTTCGCCACCATCAACAGTAATAAAACTAGGATACTTATCTAAACGTATCATTTCTTTCACTAATATTTCAATTTCATCAACATGACTCACTACAATTTTAAAGCCAACTGGTTTTTGTCCAAGCTGTTTAAGTTCATCAACAAAAGTGATTAATTCTGCTGCATTTGAAATAAAGTTAAAACGGTTTGGTGAATTAATTGTTTGAAACGGTTTGACATTGCGTATTTGTGCAATCTCTTCAGTCACTTTATTTCCTTCCATATGACCGCCACGGGTCTTGGCACCTTGTGCAAGTTTAAGCTCAAATGCTTTGATTGCCGATTGATTCACTAATTTTACAAATTCATCTTTACTAAAATTTCCCTCTTGATCACGGACACCAAAAAGGCCAGGTCCTATTTGAAAAATAATATCCCCACCACCGGACAAATGATAATCAGATAAGCCACCTTCACCTGTGTTCATCCATGTGCCAGCACGTGCTAACCCCTGAGATAGTGCTGTTATGGCACGTTGACCTAATGCACCATAACTCATGCCAGATTGTCCAACTAAACGTTTAACGATGAACGGATGTGCTAAATCATTGCCGATGACGACAGCATGCTGATCATCAAGTTGAAATGGTTTAATATCAGCTGGTTTGCGATGTTCGTCTCGTTTAAATAACCGCTCATTATCAACTTGATAAATAAATGTAGAAATCATATGTTGGTTATCAATAACTAGTTCAGTTGACTGTAATGGAAACATTGCATTTTGTATGTAAAACCCATGTTCATAGTGCTTCAACGTACCAAAACTGGTCATTCTTGAGTTATATTTTCCGGCAATAACAATATTTTTATAGTCGACACGTGAGAACGGCTTGCCTTCGGTATCATTAGCATATAAGTATTGACGCATTTCGGGACCAATTTTTTCTGAAAAATAACGAATTCTTCCTAATAAAGGGAAGTTCCTTAATACGCTATGTTGTTTCTGATGTTTGTCTTTAAAGAGTAACCACAGCCCTAATAAAACAACGAATAATAGACAGCTTACTATAATAACATTTACAATAAATTGCATTGTTGTTAATATCATTCTTTATCCCCCCGTTATCTCTGTAATGATTATTGTACATTATTTATATGGAAAAACAATGTAATGTTCCACTAATATAAGGATACAAGTTAATGATCATTAAGCATAAAAGTAGTACAACGTTTAAATATGACATATGAGAAATATAGTGACTGTCTATTTTTTAAAATTGATTTACTTATTTTTTAATGTCAAAATAATTAACATTTTCATAATTTAAGGAACATGGTAAAGTGAAATGTGAACAATACGCGGAGCATGGTATCAGCACGATGTTGGTAGCCATGTGATAGCTTCAAATGAATGAGGTGACCTATGCAGACATTAAATACATATAATACACGACAACCCATTGATGCGCACGTAAAGAAACGATTGTTTTGGGTAATTCCAGTTTATGTCTTCTTAAAGGTTCTCATGCCTATCATCATAGTATTTGGCGTCTATGGTATCTGGGCGGTATTAACACAAGATAAACCAACACAAGTTATTTATCCCATTGTATTAACATTGAGTTTCATTGTTGCGGAAATTGTGACGTTGAAATGCTTTTTCTTCTTGTATCAGCAGAAATTAAGAACAATTTATCAACGTTTAAGTAGTGATATCAAACCTATGCTATGGCCAATCGTCATTGTAAGTTGTTTAACATTATTGGCTTATTATGGCGGTCAATGTATAGCACATCATCTTAACCAACCTTGGGGGTTTCAACACAGTCAATCTGAGCAGTACTTATCTGGTATGTTTACGCATCCTCACGCATTACCATTTGTCTGGGTATCGATGGTTGTCTTAAGGCCGTTGGTTGAAGAACTGATTTTTCGCCATTTATTCATACACGAATTAGCGAAGTGCATACCCATGGTAGTTGCCATGATATTTAGCATCATTGCCGATGTTGTAGCTCATTCCTATCATTATCATTCTGTTCTGGAAATTGGAATTTACAGCCTTATTCCTATAGGTGCTGTTATCATATATAGATGGTCACAACAAAATTTATTAGCAGCATATGTATATCATAGTATGACGCAATGTATCATTTTTCTAGTGCTTAGCTACCAAAGTTATCTTTAAGCATAAATTAAAGGAGTTTATTATGAATCATAGAATGACAAAAAATAACAGAATTTCATCAATGACATATCATCAAAATCCTTGGCGACAGCCCCAGATGGTTAAACGTGATTTCTTACTGATACTTGTATATGTATTAGGTAATATGTATTTGCCATTTATATTAGCTGACGCAATCAATTGGTTATCATTTACTTTATTGCATCGGCCAAGTGGTTTAACTTATACTTCACAACTTTATGCTTTATTGGCACAATTATCTGTAGTTTTGATTTTTTGGGCCTTACATTATCGTGCACTTTTAAACACTGCAATCGCTCGTGTGAAGCAATTACAACGATATATTTATCTCATGATTATCGTCTTGTTGGTCATGTATGTAGCGAATATCGTCTATGCCAACGTAATGCAATTTTTACCAGAACATTGGCAATTTCATGATACGCAGAATGAACAAGAAATTAGAAAACTATTTAGTAATATCAAGGTGTGGCCGTTATTATTTTTAAATATTGTAATTATTACACCAATAGTTGAAGAGCTGCTATTTCGTCATTTATTAATTCATGAATTAGGTAAGAAATTGTCATATCCAGTAATGTCGATTATTTCAATCCTGCTATTTGCTGGTATTCATGTCACTGACGCAACATCGCCATTTGAAATCGGACCTTATTTAATTATGGCAACCAGTTTTGTGGTGGCATATAACATGAGTGGTCGCAATTTAGCAGTAACAATAGCGTTACATAGTTTTAATAACTTACTTTCATTTATTTTGACACTATTACAATTTTTATAATTATTGTAAAGGCTAAGAAACATCATTATTACATGCTTAACCATAGTTTTTTGTTGTTAATTCGTCATTGATGATACCTGAAAATAAGGTACGATAGTAGTAAGACATAATAAGGAGCGATGTTACGTGTTATTAGAAATTAAACATCTATGTTATCAAGCAACACGTCGTACAATTTTAGACAATATCAATTTCCAATTGAAAAAAGGGGAAACTGTAGCCATTGTAGGACCTTCAGGAAGTGGGAAGAGCACTTTGTTAAAACAAATAGATAACTTAATCAGTCCGACAAGTGGCGAATTATTATTAAACGATAAACCGTTCGATGTATATGAACCAGAAGTATTGCGCTCGAAAATAAGTTATCTGATGCAACAAAGTGAACTTTTTGGCCAAAATATTGGTGATAATATGCGTTTTCCAGCGATGGCCCATTCAGATGAGTTTGATGAAACTAAAGCGCTACAATTACTTCAACATCTTAATTTAGGACATTATAATTTAAATACACGCATCGAACATTTATCAGGCGGTGAGCGACAACGTATTACCATAGCTAGACAGTTGATGTATCAACCCGAACTATTATTATTAGATGAAGCGACTAGTGCCTTGGATACCGCCAATAAGCGAATTGTAGAACAGCTCGTGTTCGATTTAGCCAAGACCGGTGTAGGTGTTATGTGGATTACACATAGTGATGATCAGAGCATGCGTCATTTCGACAGACGAATTACGATTGTTGATGGTCAAATTACTAAGCAAGAGGAGTTGAAGCACAATGAGTAATACAGCCATTTGCTTAACGGCATTATTGTTAATCATACCGATTGCCATTTCGTATAAAGAAGGCTTACATATTATTAAAGATTTAGTTGTAGCGTCACTACGTGCGACCATCCAATTGCTTATCCTAGGTTTTCTATTGCATTATATTTTTGAAATAGATGCCACGTGGTTACTCTTACTTGCAGTATTTATCATTATAATTAACGCTTCATGGAATACATTACATAGGGCTTCAAAAGTGATGCATCACGTCTTTTGGATTTCACTCATTGCGATTATCATTGGGACAGCTATTCCATTGACGGCTATTATTTTGACAGGTGCGATAGACTTTAAACCAAATGAAGTCATTCCAATCAGTGGTATGTTGGCAAACAATGGGCTTATAGCTATTAATTTGGCATATCAGCATTTAGACCGTGCCTTTGTTAAAGATGTAAATGATATTGAATCTAAGTTAACGTTAGCTGCATCGCCAAAACTTGCGTCTAAAGATGCTGTACGTGATAGCATTCGATTAGCGATTGTTCCAACCATTGATTCAGTTAAAACATATGGTTTAGTGTCAATTCCTGGGATGATGACAGGCTTAATTATAGGTGGCACACCGCCATTAGAAGCGGTCAAATTTCAATTGCTTGTTGTCTTTGTTCATACGACATCTACCGTGATGTCAGCGTTAATTGCTACTTATTTAAGCTATGGTCAATTCTTTAATGCGCGCCACCAGTTGGTTGCACGTGATAATGACATTGTTGATGAAGCATAATGACATCGTCTATAGCATCTAGAAGCATTTTAATGATTGTTTTCACATATCTGAATAAATCATAAGTTAGGATGTATTCAGAAGATTCTTGTATCAGTGTAAGTTGAACAATGTAATCATTTTTGAAGAAAAGGTACCTCTTTAATTTAGTTAAGATGTCTATACTAAATTAAATGAAAGGGCCTTATTTTTTAAAAAAATATTTAAACATATGTAAGCGAAGTGTTTTGGTTGGGTGCTTGCGAAAGCAGTATAAGATGAAAAAAGCGCAAAATTACAAATACTGTCGATTAAGATGAGCTGAAGCTATTCTCAAAGAAAGCGAGTTAATAAAACGTTATATTAGCATAAAAGAAGCCAGTAAATGCATTTGTGACAACACATTTACTGGCTATGATGCTTCAGTTGTGATTTCCCAGATTTTATAATTTTGGCGTTGATGTTATAGGTCTATAATCCTAGGATGAATAATTTAGTCACTTCAATGATGTTAGCTTTTGTCTTGTAACATAATATGAAAGTGAACGCCTTGCGCTGTTGGTTGTAATTGTATTGTTCCATGGTGATAGTTGACGGCATCATTGATGATGGATAAACCGAAGCCATGGCTTTCGCGATCTTTCTTAGTTGTATATGTTTCCTGAACTAATGATTTAAAATCAGTATGTGGCAGTCCAATACCATCATCTAAATAATCGATAATGAGCTGTGTACCGTATACCTTCAACTGGATTTGAATATGTGGATTCTCATTATTATGTTCAAGACTATTATTGATTAAATTAATCATTAGACGTTCAAAATAAAGCTTATTGCCATAAAATGTCTTGTGTGATGCTGTGTGAAAGTATACGTCTATATTGTCATAGCCAATCACATTAATTACTTTATTCATCGTTGATTCAACGGGGAAAAGCTCTTTACTATACTGTATCTGGTTGGTTTCAATATCAAATGTTTGATTTAAACTTTCTAACAGTTCAGTCATAAATGAGGCTTTTTGTGTAATTAAATTTACATATTGTTGTGTTTCGCTATCGGCATGTATTAATTTCGCATAACCATAAATGGTTGTTAAAGGTGATTTTAAATCATGGGAGACTTGGCTAATCCATTTAGATTTATAATAAGTCATTTGATTATGATAAAATTTATCATTTAATAATTGCTGTGTTAGATGTGACAAACTGTGATGTAATTCTGGATAAGTATTAATAAAACGCTTCAACTTACTTTTTGTGGTAGGTTGGTACAATTTACCATGTGCTAGATGGTTAATCCAATGAATATAATAAGACATTGGTTTTGTTACACGCTTTGTTACAAAGAATGTAGCAATAACAATTAATACAATACTGAGTAACACATAAATCATTAAAACAGTTAAATAGAACTTTCCACTATTTTCAAATCCTTTGCCCAATTCATCATCATCTAATATAGGTTTAGGGTTGGGATTCTTAATAAAGCTAAGATGATGCTGATTTAATTTATAGTCCCATTTATTATAATCTTGAGTAACAATGCTCTCTAATAGTTGATCTGTCTTAATTTGACGTGCATTGTTAACACGAGTTGTTGATTGATTTGGATAAAAATAGACCATATACGTGCCTTTCTTATTTGATACAGCATGTGCATAACGCAAATTTTTAAGAATTCGAGACTTCAAGTTTTGTCCTTTTTTTGTATGAGGATATAGTATATTTCCCGCAGTATCCGTAAAATAAAGCGAAACGTTGTGTTCGGCTGCCAAATCCTTTATATGTTGATTGGGTTCTTTGACAATATCATTTGCAATTAAATAATCAGGATCAATAGTATTGATATCACTATATATGCGGTCATAAGTTTCAATTAACAAATATACTACGAATACGACACCTAAAATAATATTCGCAAGCATAAATAATGTCATATATTTTGAAAATTTAAAATTAAAACGTTTATTCATAGGCATCTTCCTTATAAATATAACCTTTACCGCGTACGGTTTGAATAAAGGTAGGTTGATTAGGTTGGCGTTCTATCTTTTTACGTAATGTTCGAATGTGAACCATTAAAGTATTATCATCTACACCGGTATCATAGCCCCAGACATGCTCATATAATTGCTGTTTTGTCAGTACTTGATTTTTATGACGGATAAAATAAATAAGCAAATCATATTCGCGGGCAGTTAATGGTACAGAATGTCCATTTACTTGGACATCCATGCTGTTAAAGTCGATATCTAAATAATCATAGTGGTAAGTTGTGCAGGCATCTGAATGAAGATGTAATGAAACCCGATAATACAGCTCCATTGGATCAAAGGGTTTTTTAATGTAATCTACGGCTCCTTTTTCAAAGCCTTTATATACATCCAAATTGGTATCTTTGGCTGTAACTACGATAACATTAGTCACCGATAAATCAATATATTTGAGCAATTGGTAGCCATCCTCAGCGTGTAAATTTAAATCTAGTAATACAACTTGAAAGTTAAAGTCATGCAGTAAGGTCTTTGCATGGTCAATGTCATAAGCCACTTTTATTTGTTTAATTCCTTTAGTCGTAAGGGACAATTTCATCAGTTCATTAATATCTTTATCATCTTCAACAATTAGGACATCTATTGTCATATATAACACCTCACACTCTATCATATTAAACTTTAGCTAATTAAACTATATGCTTTTTACATATTTAAGGAAGAATTAAGCTGATAATAAATTGAAGTTAAAGTATCTTGATTATACTAAAGTTATTATTAAGCTTATTAGAAAAGGGGATATATAAATGAAAATAGTAGCTTATACTTCTGGTTTTATTGCTACGGTGTTATTTCTATTTAATATTTTACGGTTTGTCTTTGCATGGTTTGAAGCACGCTTTCATTTAAACTTTGGTATTGATTTATTATTACACAATTCATATGTCATCTATGGTGCGTTAATCGGTTTTGCGATTGCCATGATTACCATGACCATCACGGAGGACTATTTAGATGAGTCTGATCGTATATAAATGGGAGTTATATACAAAAAAGAATAATTTATTATATAATGAAACAGTTACGACATAAACAGTGTTAGACGTAGCTGTTTTTTTATTATGCAATACAAAATGAATGATAGAAAGGAGAGAAACAAAGTGTCAGTCATGCGTGTTGCAACATTTATTCTTAGTGTTTTTATTGTTGGAATGGTAGAAATGATGGTTGCGGGAATCATGAATCTAATGAGTGCTGATTTGCATGTGTCTGAAGCGGTTGTCGGGCAATTGGTCACGCTATATGCATTGACTTTTGCTATTTGTGGACCTATATTAGTTAAATTAACTCATCGCTTTAGTGCAAGATCGGTACTGTTATGGACGTTGCTTATATTCATTATAGGTAATGCTATGATTGCTTTGGCGCCTAATTTCACTATACTCGTTATAGGTCGCATCCTATCATCTGCTGCTGCTTCGCTTATTATTGTAAAAGTGTTAGCCTTAACCGCCATGTTAACCCTTCCTAAAAATCGCGGGAAAATGATTGGCGTTGTATACTCTGGATTTAGTGCGGCTAATGTTTTCGGTGTCCCACTTGGAACCATGATTGGGGATATAGTAGGTTGGCGTTACACCTTTCTATTTATTATTGTCGTTAGTGTGCTAGCATGTATATTGATGCTGTCCTACTTACCACATCAAAGAGAACTTCAACAGGTGGCTGGTACAGAGCAGTCAAATGGTACAGAAGCATCTGATGTGCCTTCAAAAATTATTAGACCGCAAGAAGTCGTCAAATTTATCACAATTACCTTTTTAATACTTGTGGCAAATTCAGCCACATTTGTTTATATTAATCCCTTGATATTATCACATGATTATACATTGCGCTTTGTCTCTGTTGCATTACTAATGAACGGTGTCGCTGGTGTTATAGGCACTTCACTTGGTGGGGTGTTTGCTGATAAATGGACAAGTAAGCGCTGGCTTACGATATCAATCGCAGTCTTTGTTGTTATGATGGTGCTATTGAATATAATATTACCTTATGCAGCTTTATTATTAATCGGTATTTTTGTATGGAATATTATGCAATGGAGCACTAATCCCGCCATTCAAAGTGGTTTGATTGAGCAAGTTGAAGGGGATACAAGCCAGGTTATGAGTTGGAATATGTCAGCATTGAACGCAGGTATTGGTATAGGAGGAATGATTGGCGGCTTAGTTGTATCGCAATGGGAGGTCTCATTTTTACCCTATGTCAGTGCTGCGATAGGACTTGCTGGACTTATCATTACTTTAGCTTTACGCAATCATTATATTAATAATTAGCAGTAAAAGTCTCAGACATCATTATGTTTTAGGATATGGACTCTAAATTGGTAGTAGTTGGCTGGATTGAAAATACGCGTATACCAAGCTTTTTCAATCTTGGTCAACCTTGCCGGGGCGGGACAGCGAATTCATAATGAATGCTGTCCCGCTCCTTTACTTATATACATATGGTTGCTGGTGTGTTGCAGAATAAGGTTGCCAATGACATGTTCCTGTGCGAGCAAATTGCGCTAAATCACGTATCATTTGCCTGCTTAGTCGTCGGGCATGCGTTAATTGTGATACTTGGTGTGCAGCTAAGATGTCCATTTTACCGAACCAAAAGATAACATCTAAAATATGATACGCACTTCCGTAGTCATGATGAAGTGGTATGCACCAATCAAAACGTGCTAACCATGCCTGGTTAGTTGTGCTGAAATGCTTTAAAAAGTGCAATGCAGGTGCTAAAAAATAAGAATATGTAATGATTTGTGACTGTTGTACTGCACTTTGCACGTCATGTGGCTTAACATATATATCATATAAGGCCATCACTTCTGTAAAGCGTCTAGGCGTGAGCTTATGTTCTTCGCCAGTAATATAAATATCTCCTTCATCATGTGTGGTGCATACGAGCATAGGTTTACGATTATTTTGGAGAGGTAGAGACATGTCACTTGTAGCTATTGGTGCGTAAATTAGTTCTAATCCTTTCGATTTACCACGAGCTTGTTCATCGTCATCCATAAGCTGTAATAGCTGGGAAGAATGTAATAACGTAATATCATGATGACCATAGCGCTGTTCCATTAATTGTTCAAAATGTCTTGCTTTCGTCGTTCCTACATCAGCACTGTCTAATTTGAGCGTACCACTTAATAAGATGACTTGTTTAAAGTAGGTAACTGCGTGAGGCATTTGCATTAATGCCATAATAGACATACTGCCTGCAGATTGTCCCATTAAAGTCACATTATTTGGGTCTCCACCAAAAGAGTCAATAAATGTATGCACCCATTTTAATGCGGCGAGTTGATCAGATAAACCGTTATTTTTATCATAATTTGCATTAAAATAGGACCAATCTAAATAACCTAAGGCGCCCAAGCGATAATTAAAGGTCACTACGATGACATCTTCTTGCGCTACGATATGTTCTGGTGTATAGAGTTCAGCAGTGCCATGTCCGTTGATAAATCCACCACCGTAAAAGTAAATAATTACTGGCTTAAGGTAATTGTCATTAGCTTGACGCCAAATGTTTAAATATAAACAATCTTCATCTTGAACAAAAGATCTAGGTGTCGAAGAAAAAAAGGTTTCAAGCTTATTTTGTGGTTGGGGTGGGATGGCTTGAACACGCATTGCTTGATATGGGGAGGACCATGATGTCTTAAGTTGTGCATGCTTAAAACGCATTGATCCGATTGGCGCATGCGCGTAAGGAATACCAAGAAAGCAATCTATCCCATCACTTGTTGTACCTTCAATAGCGCCGCCAGCTGTTTTGACGATGACCATGACTATACACGCTCCTAATATGATACTTACTGTTACTATAACATATCCTATAGTTGCAATTGCTCTGGTGTCAGGCTAATATGAACTTAAATTGATAAAAATAAAGAAAGGGGCGAAGTGATGGATAAAAAGCAGACCAACGCACAAGTTGAAGCGTTTTTGCGCAAAGATAGCCAATGGCAATCGGCATATCAATATTTAAGAACACTTATTTTTAATGAAACAGAATTAGAAGAACAGTATAAATGGATGCACCCATGTTACACATTAAATAATAAAAATGTCGTGCTCATTCACGGGTTTAAACACTATGTAGCATTATTATTTCATAAAGGCGCTTTACTCGAAGATCAATATGGTACATTGGTACAACAAACAGAAAAGGTCCAAGCAGCGAGACAGCTACGCTTTACTTCTTTAAAGGAAATAGAACAACGTCGTGATGAGATTCTATACTATGTTAAACAAGCAATCCAGGTTGAACAACAAGGTAAAACAGTGACGTTGAAAGAGACTGCAGACTATGAGATGCCTGAAGAATTAGCCTCTAAATTTGATGAGATGCCCGAATTAAAGACGGCATTTGAAAGTTTAACACCAGGTCGTCAACGCCAATATATGTACTATATTGGGCAAGCAAAACGTAGTCAAACTCGTCATAATAGAGTGGAAAAATATGTGAATCATATATTAGATGGTAAAGGTATGATGGATTAGTAAATATAATAGAAAGAAGATAGACAGTGAAGTTGAGATTTCTAATTGGTTGAACAACAAATTATGAGGGCAGTAATCAAGCTTAATTTGAAAAAAGCTTATAGGAAAAGACGGTTGAATATGCCATTCAACCGTCTTTTCCTATAAAATAAATACATTATTATTTTTGGTCGCCATTTAATTTTACTAATATTTTAGCTTGTGATTTATCATTTACAAGTTGTTCGAAACCTGATTCAACAATGTCTTGTAATTCGATTTCATCCGTTACGACTGATTTAACATCCAAGCTACCGTTAGCGATTAAGTCAACGGTTTGTTGGAATGTCGTTGGTGTATAAGCAATAGTTGAAGTTAATTTCACTCCAGAGTTTGTTAATAACATTGGATCAAATTCAACCGGGTGCGCAAAGATAGAGACGATGACTACTGTCCCACGTGGGCGAGTGACTTCAACAGATTGTTGTAACGTAACGCCGACGCCAGCAACTTCAAAAGTGACATCAACACCGTTGTCAGTGTGTTCGTTGATGTATTCAACAGGATTAACTTTACCAGAATTAACGACGTGAGTTGCACCTACTTCTTTAGCTTTAGCTAAGCGTTCTTCAGATAAATCAAAGACATAGATTTTACTTGCGCCAGCTGCTTTAGCAGCGACAACTGTTAATAATCCAATTGGACCAGCACCAAAGACAGCTACTTTATCACCAAATAATAAGTTGCCTTCTTTGACAGCTTGTACTGCAACGGCTGTTGGTTCAACTAAAGCACCTTCTCTAGCTGAAACATTGTCAGGTAATGCGTAAACATTTTCTTCTGGTGCATTTGTAAACTCAGCAAATCCACCATCAGATCCCAACCCAATAAATGAATAACCATCATAAAGATCGATATTTTCTTCTTTTTCATGTCGAGACACGGTAGGGTTCACAACAACACGATCCCCTTTTTTGTATTTAGTTACGTCTTTACCTACTTCTTCAACTACGCCTGAAAATTCATGGCCTAACGTCACTGGTGCAGTTTGACCTAATAAAGGGTCAGGTTGTTCTGTAGAAATAAAGACAGGACCTTCTAAATACTCGTGTAAGTCCGTACCACAAATCCCCGTCCATGATACTTTAACCTTAACTTCATTATCTTTTAATACTTTTGGTTCACGATCTTCCACGCGAACATCTTTTTGACCATACCATACTGCTGCTTTCATAATTAGACATCTCCTCAATTTTGAATCCTTAGTATACATATAGAGTAATACTAATTTATGAAATATTCAAACTATTTCGGCGAATAATAATAAATTTATATTTTATCTAAGCTGGAGCAAATTTTTTTCACAAAGTGGGCAAACTCTATAAAAATTTAATTTTTCGCAAGTTTAATATGTTTATTTTTAATAATTAGGGTATATGTATGAAGTAACCATAAAAATATATGCGAAGAAAATGGATTAACAATCACAATTAAATGAGATTTAAAGTAAAAGCCGTCATGCGCTTGTTAACTTATTACTATATTTGTTAAACCAAGGGAATGACGGTTTTTATAATGTTAATCATTTTCTGATATGTATTGAAGAAAGGGAGTACATAGATGTTAAGTATTAAAAATTTAACAAAGATATACTCAGGTAACAAAAAGGCAGTAGATCGCATATCTTTGGATATAGAGTCAGGGGAATTTATTGCATTTATTGGTACCAGTGGAAGTGGTAAGACGACAGCGTTAAGAATGATTAATCGTATGATTGAACCAACAGAAGGACAAATTACTATTAATGGTAAAAATATTGGGGATATGAATCCGGTTGAATTGCGACGAAGTATTGGTTATGTCATCCAACAAATTGGATTAATGCCACATATGACAATTCGAGAAAATATTGTATTAGTACCTAAACTATTAAAATGGTCAAAAGAGAAAAAGGATGCTAGAGCGAAAGAATTGATTAAGTTGGTTGACTTACCAGAGGATTATTTAGATCGTTATCCAGCAGAACTCTCAGGTGGTCAACAGCAACGTATTGGGGTTGTACGTGCATTAGCAGCAGATCAAGATGTTATCTTAATGGATGAACCATTTGGTGCACTAGATCCTATTACACGTGATACATTGCAAGATTTAGTAAAAACGTTACAACAAAAATTAGGTAAAACCTTTATTTTTGTAACGCATGATATGGATGAAGCGATTAAATTAGCAGACCGCATTTGTATTATGTCAAAAGGAAAGATTGTTCAATTTGATACGCCAGATAATATTTTAAGACATCCTGCTAATGATTTTGTTGTTGATTTTATTGGTCAAAATAGATTGATCCAAGATAGACCAAATATGAAAACTGTAGAAGGTGCAATGATTACACCTGTGACGGTGCACGCAGATGATTCGCTTAATGATGCAGTTAATATTATGAGAGAACGTCGTGTTGATACCATATTTGTTGTGAATAATCAAAATCGACTATTGGGCTTTTTAGATATTGAAGATATTAATCAAGGTTTACGTAGAGGTGAAGAATTAATTGATATGATGCAGCGTGATGTTTATAAAGTACATATCGATACGAAATTACAAGATTCTGTGCGTACCATTTTAAAGCGAAATGTACGTAATGTGCCAGTTGTCGATGATGATAATACTTTAATAGGACTTATCACACGCGCAAACCTTGTAGACATTGTTTATGATTCATTATGGGGAGACGAAAATGATGACGCCGCCCCATTGGACAGTGATAACAAAGATAAACAGTCAACATCACAACAAGATGCACCACCTCGAGAACAAGATGTAATGAATGGTTTAGACCATAAAACAAACGAAATGGGAGATGATCGTTAATGCGTGAATTTCTCCAAGAATATGGAAGTCAACTCGTATCAAAGACAATTGAACACTTCCAAATATCAATTATTGCATTACTATTAGCCATTGTGATAGCAGTTCCGCTTGGAATTTTATTATCTAAAACTAAAAAAACAGCAAATATCGTATTAACGATTGCAGGGGTGCTTCAAACCATTCCAACACTTGCGATTTTGGCGTTAATGATTCCTATTTTTGGTGTGGGTAAAACACCTGCCATTGTGGCATTATTCGTATATGTATTACTACCTATATTAAACAATACCATTCTCGGTGTGAAAAATATTGATAAAAATGTTATTCAAGCCGGTACAAGCATGGGAATGACTAGACTTCAACTTATGAAAGACGTTCAACTCCCGCTTGCATTGCCAATGATTATTAGTGGCATACGCTTATCAAGCGTGTATGTAATTAGTTGGGCAACATTAGCAAGTTATGTCGGCGCTGGTGGTTTAGGTGATTTAGTATTTAATGGGTTAAATTTATACCAACCACCAATGATTATTACTGCTGCGATACTTGTTACAGCAATAGCACTTATTGTTGATTTCTTATTATCATTAGTTGAAAAATGGGTCGTCCCAAAAGGCTTAAAAGTATCTAGATAATAGAGGGAGGAAGAACATTATAATGAATAAAGTGAAAACAAGCTTAATCATCATGGTCCTATCTCTACTCGTGTTATCTGGATGTAGTTTACCAGGCCTTGGTGATGGCAATTCAAAAGATGATGTCAAAATTACAACAACCGAAACAAGTGAAACAAAAATTATGGGCTACATTGAAAAATATATGATTGAACATGAGACCAAAGGTAAAATCAAACCAACAATTATTGGTAATCTTGGTTCAAGTATTATTCAACATAACGCCTTACAACGTGGGGATGTCAATATGTCAGCCGTGCGATATACAGGGACAGAATTAACAAGTGTCCTTGCTGCACCACCAACGAAAGATACAGACAAAGCAATGTCTGAATCACAACGCTTATTTAAAAAGAAATTTAATCAGAAATATTATAATTCATTTGGCTTTGAAAATACCTATGCATTTATGGTGACCAAAGAAGTTGCCGACAAATACCATTTAAAGAAAGTATCGGACTTAAAGAAATACAAAGATGAGCTGCGTTTAGGGATGGATACCCAATGGATGAATCGCCAAGGTGATGGTTATCCAGCATTCCAAAAAGACTACGGCTTCAAATTTGATAGTGCGCGACCAATGCAGATTGGTTTAGTATATGATGCTTTAAAGAACAAAAAATTAGATGTTGCCGTAGGTTATTCAACAGATGGACGTATTGCCGCATATAACTTAAAAGTTTTAAAAGATGATCGCAAATTTTTCCCACCGTATGATGGTAGTCCATTAGCAACCGAAAAATTAATTAAAGATCATCCAGAGATAGATAAAGCATTGAAAAAATTAGAAGGTACCGTCACTACTAAAGAGATGCAGAAATTAAATTACGAAGCGGATGGTCAAGGTAAAGAACCAGCAGTCATAGCCAAAGAATTTCTAGAAAAACATCATTTCTTTGATGATAAGAAAGAAGGTAGTAAATAATGGATGGTAATTTATTACAACAATTAGCACACTACTATTCGACCAATTTCGGCTATTTAATGGGATTATTCTTTAAACATTTACTAATGTCTGTGTATGGCGTGCTATTTGCAAGTATTGTGGGTATCCCTATTGGTATTTTTATTGCTAGATTTAAAAAATTAGCTTGGCCTGTGATTACGATTGCCAACGTGATTCAAACGGTTCCAGCTATCGCTATGTTAGCCATTTTAATGTTAGCATTAGGTCTTGGACCAACCACCGTTGTAGTGACCGTATTTTTGTATGGGCTATTACCAATTATAAAAAATACGTACACGGGAATTGTCGAAGTTGATGCCAATATTAAAGATGCAGGTAAAGGAATGGGAATGACAAGTAACCAAGTATTACGTATGATTGAACTACCATTATCCTTATCCGTGATTATCGGTGGCATACGGATTGCACTTGTTGTTGCGGTTGGTATCGTAGCTATTGGTTCGTTTATTGGAGCACCAACATTGGGTGATATTATCATACGTGGTACAAACTCAACAGACGGTACAGCCTTTATTCTTGCCGGCGCGATACCAATTGCGCTCATTGCCATTTTAATCGATATTGGACTGAGAATGTTAGAACGCAAGCTTGATCCAACACAAAAGAAAAAAGGTCCACAACCTCAAACAATTAATTAAAAATACACCAGCCAGCAAATATATCAATTTGTTGGCTGGTTTTTTGTATAGCTGTAACTGATAAATTTTACAAAGGAGTCAAAAATTAAAAAAAGGAAAATAAGGTTTAAAAACAAATATTGATATATACATTTTCACAATATTTAGATAGAATAAACATATGTAAATAATCTATTATTATTCTATAATAATTCTAATTTAACAATTGTTTAGTCATCTTACGAACTTTTATTCAAATAGAGTGAAACTTTTAAGAATAAGACATAGCAATGATTAATATAACTTTAATTGTTGAAAGGTGGAATATTAATGAGTGAAATTAAAAGCGATATGAGTAAAACATATCATGCTTATTATATTATCAATAATGCAACACGATCATGTTCAAGTATTTCAGAACCAGGTAAAGATGAAAGTACGACAGTAAGTGGTAATAAAAATGCACATACAGCAATTGAACAGCTCTTGACTATAAATACATCTATTACAGCAGCACTCGAAAAAGCGAACACAACACTTAAAGAAGTTGGCGATAGCTTTGAAGCGATGGACTTGACACTTGGCAATCAAATTTCTAAATAGAATAGAGGTTAAGTGATGGACAAAGTAACTACATTAAATAATCAAATCTATAAAACAAATTTAGAAGTTGAAACATTAACAGAACAACAGCGTGGACTTATACATCTAATTAATGACTATGAAGATGCGACAAGAAATACTGAAAAACTATATGACCGACTGATTTATCGATATGGTTCTAGCAATAGTGCCTTTTCATTAGAGCAACATAGGGATGAATTTCAACAAGAAAAACAAGCAATACTAGAAGAATTAATAGATAATCAAGACAATGTTAAACATCAAATTCGTAAATTAAATGATTGCATAGAAGTATTAGAAGCTCAAAGAAACATTGAATTACATAAAGCTAATGAAAAGGGGCATGATTATGAGCATTGATATGTATTTAAATAAATCAAAAAATCAAGCCTCCAATATGCGGAAATTGAGCCAAGCAATGAACCAAAGTTATGATAGTCTAAACAACGCAGTCTTACAATTTGTGACGAAAGAAGATTTACAAGGAAAAGCATATCGCTCAGCTAAACAATTTTTCAGTGCAGTCGTTATACCGCTAAGTTATAGTATGAAAACTTTAAGTGACATGACAGAAGAAGCCTGTACGACATTTGTAGAGCGTTATACGCAAGAAGTTGATAATCAAAGCTTAAAAGAATCTGAACTTGAAGAAGATATCAATGAATTAAAACAGCGTATTGCGTTACTTGAAGAAATTAATGGTGGTTTAAAAAAATATCTTTCGGAGAAACGAGATACAATTTCAAGAAATAATCGCATGATTGCTAGTTTAGAGCAACAAAAACACGAACTAGAAGAAAAGCTTAGAAAATTACAAGAATTTAATCAAAAATCACCAGAGATTTTTAAAGATGTAGAAGCATTTCAAGATGTAGTTAAACAAGGATTAAATCAATTACAAACTAGTTGGAACCCCGTAACAAAAGAATTCAACATTCCTTCCGGTAAAGACTTAGAATGGGCAAAAGTAAGCAATGAAAAATATTTAAAAGTTGCAATGAAGAAAATTGAAGAAAAAGCAAAAACAGGCAAACTAAATAAACAAGATGGCAAGATTATTCAAGAATATGCAGAAAAGCACCAAGATGAAGATCTACCACAGAGTTTGATTAATTATTTTATACAAAATAAAGATAATATTAAACAAAGCTTAGAAATTGATATTTCTTCGAAGCTAATTGAACAAATAGGTGTGCAGTCGAAAAATATTGGTGTATTTATTAATACAGCCGGTGGATATAAAGGACCAAAAGGACCTAATTCATTTGTACAAGTGAAGCGCACTTGGGGAGATGCAATTATAAAGGATAGCAAGGAATTTGCAAAAAACGGAAAAATTTTGGGTGGCGTTATAACAGGCCTTGGCTTTTTTATAAGTGTCAGAAGTGATTTAAATGAAGGTAAGACATGTGGAGAAGCACTTTCTCATAACGCTTTAACAATGAGTGCCGGGTGGGTTACATCAACGATAATAAGCGGTACAATTATTGCACTTGCCGCTAATCCAGTTGGTTGGGCTGCATTAGCTGGTATAGCAGTTGGGACATTAGCAGCATACGGCGCTGATTGGGCATATCAAAATAATAAATTGGGAATAAAAGACAAGGTAGACTGGTTAGGACATAAAATGGATCCTGTATTAGGACAATTGGGTCAAACGAAAGATCAAACAATTAAAATACTCGACAATACTGCAACAAATGTTAGTAATGGTGTTAAAAATACAGCCGAAACGGTAAAGAATACTGTTGGAGAGGCTGTTAACAATATAGGAGATAATATGAATCCAATGAAATGGAAGTGGTAAACGTGCTATGTGAATCAAAAATTATAAATATGAATCCCAAATATCGAATTATAAAATATAATGATGACTATCTCATGGTTGATACCATCAGTCACTGGATTACATTTCTATTTCCAATGATTAATTGGTTTGTCCCAAAAAGATATGCCAAATTGAGTGAAGAAGAATATAACAATTTAGATATCGTGAAACCTGTTAAAAATAGTGGGGCAAGTATAGGTGTTGGGATAATTATAATTTTAAACGTACTATTTAGAAAATATATCGACGTATTTAATGTTCAAGTACAAGAAAGTGTGGCTATATTGAGTTGTGTTATTGGATTTTTAGGTATATTTATCTTTTTCTTATACATCAATAAAAAAGTAACACTAGATATATATAAGAGAAATAAAACTAAATCAAAAATTATACTCATACCAACATTAAAAAATTTTGGTTTTACACTATTTTCTTATCTTTTATTTGGAGGAATTTCATGGGTGACTATGGAGATGCTTACAATAGATCACTTATATAATATATTTATGTTTATTGTATGGATAGGCATAATAGCGGCTTTCTTTTTTGTCAATATGTTTGCGATTATAGATAAAAAAGTTCATATTATATTAAAAAATAAAGTATAGAATGTCACATCAAAATAGTTAATAGTTTCTGAGAGATAGTATCATTCCAATGAAATGGGAAGTGGTAATTATGCTATGTGAATCAAAAATTATAAGGATGAATCCAAAATATCGAATTATAAAATACAATAATGACTATTTCATGGTTGATACGATTTGTCATTGGATCACGTTTTTATTTCCAATGATTAATTGGTTTGTGTCAAAAAGATATGCCAAATTGAGTGAAGAAGAATATAACAATTTAGATATCGTGAAACCTGTTAAAAATAGTGGGGCAAGTATAGGTGCTGGACTAGCAATTTTGATTAGTGCACTTTTGCGTAATTACGTCAATATTTTTAATATTCAAATACAGGAAAGTGTTGCTGTATTGAGTTGTGTTATTGGATTTTTAGGTGTATTTATCTTTTTCTTACACATCAATAAAAAAGTAACGCTAGATATATATAAGAGAAATAAAACTCATTCAAAAACTATACTCATACCCACATTAAAAAGTATTGGTTTTACGTTAACTTCCTATGTTTTGTGTGGTGGTTGTGCATTAATAATTATGGAGATGCTTACAATAGATCATTTATATAATGTATTTATATTTATTTTATGGGTGATATGGATAGCATTTTTCTTTTTTATCAATATGTTTGCGATTATGGATAAAAAAGTACATGTCATATTAAAAAACAAAGAGGTGAAGATATGATTACAATAGGTAGCATTGTCTATTTAAAAGGTGGATCACAAAAAATGATGATATTGAATCGAGGTCCAATTATAGAACAAGACGATAAAAAAGTAATGTTTGACTATTCTGCTTGTAAATATCCATTAGGTTTAGTGGAAAATCAAATATATTATTTTAATACTGAAAATGTCGACCGCGTTATATTTGAAGGATACTCAGATGATGATGAAATAAGATTTCAAGAGTTGTATCAAGAAATGCTAAATGAATTAAGCGATGATATAACTCGTGGAGAAGTAGAAGAAAAACAATTTGGTTTAGAATAAAGCTATAGTTGTGAATTTTATAAAATAGCTGATGAAACATATCAATTTTCATTAGCTATTTTTAACCAAAAGATAAAAAATAAAGATGTCGGTTATTAGACACTATTGTTTCAATAAAACGGAAGTGATTAACGTGCTATGTGAATCAAAAATTATAAATAAAAATCCCAAATATCGAATTATAAAATACAAAGATGATTATCTCATGGTTGATATAGTTAGTCACTGGTTTACATTTCTATTTCCAATGATTAATTGGTTTATCCCAAAAAGATATGCCAAATTGAGTGAAGTAGAATATAACAATTTAAATATCGTGAAACCAGTTAAAAATAGCGGGGCAAGTATAGGCGTTGGACTAGCAATTTTAATCAGTGTCCTATTAAGGAAGTATGTCTTTATATTTGATGTTCAGGTGCAACAAAGCATAGCTGTTATAAGTTGTATCATTGGATTTTTATGTGTATTTATCTTTTTCTTATATATTAATAAAAAAGTAACGCTCGATATATATAAGATAAATAAAACCCATTCAAAAATTATACTCATACCCACATTAAAAAATATTGGTTTTACATTATTTTCTTATATTTTTTTGGGAGGATTTGTATGGATGATTTTATATGGTTTAACAGTAGAAAACTTATATAATATATTTATATTTATTATATGGATAGGAAGTATAGCACTTTTCTTTTTTTTCAATATGTTTGCGATTATGGATAAAAAAGTTCATATCATATTAAAAAACAAAGAAATGAATTGCCATGGTTGAACCACAAAAATAGTGCCATGGAATTAGGAACACTTAATAAATAAGATTATAAAAAACACACTTCAAAGTTTTCATTTTTTCAATATTTGCTTTGGTAGGAGCATATCATTACGTTTTAGGTTATGAACTTTATATTGGCAGTAGTTGAAAAAATTGAAAATACGCTGATACATTGCTTTTTAATCCTAGTTAATCTTTTGGAGCGGGACTATGAATTCATAGTCCCGCTCCCATTTCTGCTATATTGAATCAACCGTTTATGAGTTTTTGTTTAGAATAAAATAGAAGCTAGCGGTGGAACAATTGCTACTATAATGACCCCAACGATAACGACTGCAATACTGCCCATAGATTCTTCTGTTTCACCTAAATCTTTGGCTGCTGCAACACCTAGTGTATGTCCGCTTGTGCCTAATGCTAAACCGCGTGCAATTGGATTGGAGATTTTAAACCATTTGACAATTTTAGTACCTAAGGCAGAGATAACCACCGCATTAAGAATAACCGCTAATGATGTAATTTCTTTGACACCACCAATACCTGTTGATACTGGCAATGCAATCGCTGTTGTAGCTGCTTGTGGAAGCATAGAAGCACTTACAGTATTTCCTAATTGGAATAATGTAGAGACTAAGTAAATTAAAATCAATGCAGCAAGTGTACCTAGAGTGATTCCACCAAAAATTTGTAACCAATATTTTTTTAAGACATCACGTTTTTTGTATAGTGGAATGGCGAAGCTAATTGTTGCTGGTTCTAAGAAGAAGTATATAATATCTCCACCGACTTTGTACTGAGCATAGCTTATGCCTGTTAGCTTTAAGAAAGCTATGCCAGCAACCATGGCTACAAATAACGGTGCTAGTAAGAAGAAACCATTTGTCTTTTTATAAAAATATTGTGCGATTACAAATGGTATTAATGAAACTAATATTCCAAAATAAGGTGTATTGATTCCTAAATGTTCAATCATTAGTGATTATCCCCCTCAACATGTCTAGATTTTTCATTTTGTTCAGCCGTTGGGAACAATGATTTTGTTACCAAGAATTGCGATGCAAAACCAACGCATACAAGTAATAGTAATGTTGAAATAATAATTAATAAGATAATTAGAATTGGATTTTTGCTTAAAATTGGTAAAGAATTAATAACTGAAACACCTGCAGGTACGAATAAGAAACTGATGTTATTCGTTAACGCTGTACCAACACTTTCAACTTGTCCCAGCTTCACAATACCAGTACACAATGCAATAAACAGTAATACTAGCCCTATTACTGAAGCTGGCATTGGAAACGGTATAAAACTTTCAATGATTTTCGAAATAAGTAAAATCACTGCTATTGTTAATGCTTGCTGGAAAAAGTTATACGTTTTAGACACAACAGACTGACTATGAGCCTTTGCTTTATTCACATTTTCATTTGCCATAATATCAATTTCCCCCTGGTTATTAATCTTGATCACATTTTAATATGAAAACGCTTCACTGTGACAAAAACATCCCCGACATACAAAAAACACACCCCCACATACAAAAAAACACACCCCAGATGCAGGGGCCCCAGCAAAGAGGCTTTCGAAAAGAAAGCCAACGGATAACGCAAGCTGGGGTGGGGGCCCCAGCAAAAAGAAATGCAAAACGCATTTCTACGGACAACGCAAGCTGGGGTGGACCCAACAAAGTGAAGTGCATTTCAACGTGATAGAGTCCACTGGTATACCTGCCAATCAAAAAAGTATTGTATATAAAAGAAGCACAAAGAGGATTTTTAATTTCTAATCATCTTTGTGCAATTATTTTGGAATTTATGTCTTATCCTGTTCATAGACTGTAAATCTTCACTAAAACAATGTAAAAATATTAACTAAATTAATCCTGTAAATAAGAAAAAACACGAATCAGCGTCTTGCATTTGATTCGTGTGTTAGATTTATGCTTTAATCTATACCTATTTCTTGTTTAAATGTTTTCATATATGATCGGCTAACTTGTAGCTTGATATCAGACGTCATGGTAAGTTGATAGGTATAATTAAACCAATGTTCTACAGTCTTAATATGCACTTTATTAATAATGGTTGAACGATGTATTTTAAGAAATTGTGTTGTGGGTAATTTCTTTTCATAATAATTGAGCTTTTCAGAAGTTTGGTAATCTTGGTTTACTGAATGAATGGTTGTAATGCCATTATTGACGGTTACGGCTACAATATCTTCTACATTAAGCACATGAATGCGTTCATCCACCTCAATCGGCAGTACGGTTTGCTTCGTATGCGTGTTTATATTTTGATGATTTTGTGGTTCTAATTTATTTTGATCTGCCGCTGAATTTACATACTGTTTGGTGCGGGCAATTTTTTCTATCGTCTGTTCAATGCGTTGTTGCTCGAATGGTTTTAATATATAGTCTGTAGCATTTAACTCAAAGGCTTTAACTGCAAAGGTGTCATGTGCCGTTGCAAAAATAATGTAAGGTGCATATTGCATCTTTTTTATTTTTTCTGCAAGATCAATACCACTTTCGTCCATGAGATTAATATCTAAAAAGACAGCATCAAAAGACGCATATAGTAAATGTTCTAAAGTCTCTGATATATTTTCAGCTTCTTCCACATGTTTTACTGTTGGAATATTATCTAATAAATAATGTAATTCATTACGTGCTAAAGGTTCATCATCTACGATTAATATGTTCACTTAAATATCCTCCTTTTGTTCATGATAAGGAATCATACAACTGACACGAGTTCCTTTATTTGTAGAAGTAATAGAGAGTTGTGAAGTTGGGCCATATAAGCCGATTAATCGACGATTTAAATTTTCTAAACCACTGCCAGTGCCTGTTTCAGAGTTGACGCTTATTTGACCTAACAATGGTATGCGTTCTTTTGGAATACCTTGACCATTGTCAGTTACAGTTAATTGAATCGCATCGTCGTGTTGACTAGCAGTGACGGTAATATGATTATTTGCTTTTCTATTTTTAAACGCATGTTTAATCGCATTCTCCACTAATATTTGAATAATAAATGGCGGTATCAAAATGTGGTGGTATTGTTTATCGATGTGATAATCGATATGAAATCGATTAGGAAAACGCGCTTGTTCGAGTGACAAATATGCTTCAACTTGTTGCAATTCCTTTTCTAATGTGATGGTATTATTGCGCGCACCTTGTAAATTTGAACGAAAGAATTGGCTTAGTTGTAACAGTAATTTACGTGCTTTTTCACTATCAATGCGTACTAATGCTGATATTGTATTGATAGCATTGAAAAAGAAATGCGGATTAACTTGCGCTTGTAATGATTTAATTTCTGCATCACGTAATAATTTACTTTGTGTTTCTGCTTTACCCAGTTCTAACTGACTTGAAAAAATCTCGGCTAAGCCTCGTGCTAACTGTTTTGTCGAATTTGTAACATCGTGTTTGTCTTTAAAGTAGAATTTTAATGTGCCAACGACATTATGATTGGTATAAAGTGGAATAACAATTGCGGCTTCAAGTGGACAATTGTCATGATTGCAACCAATGCCTTCTTTAGATTCGGCTTCTTTTAATTGTCCACTTCTAATCACTTCTTTGGACAAATTTGTAATGATTTCTTTTTTGGCAATATGATGATCACTTCCTGCGCCCACATGTGTTAAGATATCTTTTTTATTAGTGATTGCTACGGCAGAGACATTCATAAGCGGTAAAATCACCTCTGCCACACGTTTAGCAGAAGCTTCATTAAGCCCTGCTCTAAAATAAGGCAGTGTTTCATTAGCTATTTGTAATACATCGTGAGTTTGAACGGCACGTGCTTGTTCTTCTTGTTTCAATGTGGATAAAATAATACTTAAGAAAATTGCGGTGCCAATACTATTAATTAAAATCATGGGTAAAGATATTAATTGTACGAGTTCAATAGCAGCAGTGGTATCTTCTGAAAATATTAATATACATAGCATTTGAATCGCTTCATTGATAATACCGATAACTGCCCCTTGCAGAACCGTTGGATAACGATGATTTTTAATGGCTAAATGTCCGATAAACCCTGATGTTAAACCTATAATAATAGATGAAATTAAATAGGTGTAGGCATCCGCGCCTCCGATATACATGCGTGATAAACCGGATATGATACCTACAAAAAGGGCAACATATGGACCCCCAATTAATCCGGATGCACCTATCGTTAACACGCGTGTATTTGCCATGGAAGCTTCAGAATTTAAATGATAATAAATATTGCTTGAAATAATTTGACCATCTTTAATTTCAATGCCTGTAAAATTTGAAGTAATCGCAAATAGGCCAAAAATAATTAACAATTGCCACTGTGAACGCCATTTTTCTCGCTCTCCCATCATTGTTTTAAAATGACTTGTGTTCATCAATAAATAAGCAATGATAATAATGAGCCCTACACGTTCTAATAATAAAATAAAAAGGTTGAACATTGTGCCATACTCCCAAAAAAATATTTTCCACTTCTAAATAACTGAAAAGTGTTATATAACAGTATTTTAACAGGTTTTTATGCTCATGTGTTAAACAGTCATTGTTTTGTTAACTGTGGAAAATTGAAAATGAATAGAGTAAAATATTTATCTATAAACATATATTCCGACTATTTAGAGAAATAATAGTTAACATGCTTTTATAATATAATTAAGTATGTAATTCCATTTAAGCTTTAGATATGATAACGTTTTCAATATACAATCATTCATCTCAGTTTGAAATTTTAGGAGGCAATTTTTTATTATGAACACTTCACAAGAATTTAGGGGAGATAATCGACTGCTAGCAGGTATTATTATTGGGGTCCTCACGTTTTGGTTGTTTGCGCAATCAGTAGTGAGTGTTATACCAGCGCTGCAGTCTTCATTTAATGCCAATATAGGGACAATTAACATTGCTGTTAGTTTAACTTCCCTGTTTGCTGGCTTGTTTGTCGTAGGTGCTGGAGACATCGCTGATAAGTTTGGCCGTGTCAAGATGACCTATTTAGGGCTAGCATTAAATATCGTGGGTTCATTATTAATTATTATTGCACCATTTCCTTGGCTACTTATTACAGGACGTGCTTTACAAGGACTTGCTGGAGCATGTATCATGCCTGCAACACTGGCTATTGTTAACACATACTTTTTAGGTAAAGAACGCCAACGTGCATTAAGCTATTGGTCTATTGGATCATGGGGAGGCAGTGGTATTTGTTCTTTATTTGGCGGTTGGGTCGCATCTACAATTGGATGGCACTGGATATTTATTATTTCAATAGCGCTGTCATTTGTTGCATTCTTTTTAATTAAACATACACCGGAAACGAAAGCTGAAACAACAGGCTCAGAAGTTAAAAAATTTGACGTTATTGGACTAATTTTATTAGTGATCACATTGTTAAGTGTCAATGTTGTAGTGACGCAAGCATCAGATAAAGGACTATTCTCACCAATGATTCTCACATTATTTGTTGTGTTCTTTATAGCGGGCTTTGCTTTTCTTATCTATGAAAATAAAGCTGATAATCCATTGGTAGATTTTCATTTATTCAGAAATAAAGGATATAGTGGTGCTACAGTATCAAACTTTATGTTAAATGGCGTTGCTGGTGGTACGATTGTAGTTATTAATACGTTTTATCAACAAAAATTAGGCTTTACATCAGGACAAGCTGGTATGATTTCTATTACTTATTTAATATCAGTATTAATCATGATTCGTGTAGGAGAAAAGATTTTACAAGCACAAGGTGCTAAACGACCATTGTTATTTGGTAGTGCGTTTACATTTATAGGTTTATTATTACTGTCATTAACGTTCTTGCCAGATATATGGTATATCATTTCTAGCGTTGTAGGGTATCTGCTTTTTGGTACTGGACTTGGAATGTATGCGACACCATCAACTGATACGGCAGTTGCCGAAGCACCGGATGAGAAAGTAGGAGTCGCTTCTGGCGTCTACAAAATGGCATCGTCATTAGGGAATGCCTTTGGTGTTGCTATGTCCAGCACAATTTATGGCCTATTTGCATCAGCAATGAATTTACAGTGGGGCGGTGCTGCAGGTGTGCTCTTTAACGCTGGAATTGCAGTATTAGCATTCTTTATGATCTTATTACTTGTACCAAAACGCACCAATATGACACCGTAAAAATATTAGTATGGAGCATTTTTATGAACATCATTGAGGCAACGACTTATAAAATAAGTGTTGTCTCAAAATTTTTAGTCCATTTTATCTAAAAATTAAGAATATTATGTTAATGTTGTTGACGCTAACATAGTTAAGTAGTATTTTAAAATTAATTAAGGTGAAAGAAGGAGCATACAAACATGAAGATAGCAATTGCAGGATCTGGTGCTTTAGGTAGTGGCTTTGGCGCTATGATGTATAAACAAAATTATGATGTGACATTTATTGATGGCTGGGAACCACAAGCGCAAGCTGTCAAACAAGATGGTTTACATATCGATATTAATGGGGAAGCAAATCATTTAAATATCCCAATGTATCACGATACAGAAATTCCTAAAGGTGATCAGTATGATGTCATCTTTCTATTTACTAAATCAATGCAACTAAGTGACATGTTAGAACAGATTAAGCCACATATTCATGAACACACGATTATGGTTTGTACGATGAACGGATTAAAACATGAAGATGTCATCGTTAATTATGTAGATGAAGCACGCATTGTACGTGGTGTGACGGTGTGGACAGCAGGCCTTGAATCACCAGGACATACACATTTAATGGGTGCTGGACCAGTTGAAATTGGCGCATTAATACCTGATGGACAGGCAAATGTTGATGTTGTTTTTGATATTTTGAAACATTCAGGATTAAATCCATTGAAAAGCGAAAATTTACAACAATCGATTTGGAAAAAGATTTGCGTAAATGGAACAGCAAATGCACTATGTACAGTCTTAGAATGTCGTTTGTCAACATTAAATGCGAGTGAATATGCACTAAATTTAGTTTATAAATTAACGCAAGAAATATTAGCAGTGGCAACCATTGACGGGGTACATTTAAACGTAGATGATATTTATGACTACTTAGTGGATTTAAACCATAAAGTAGGACCACATTTTCCTTCGATGTATCAAGATTTAATCAATAATCAACGTCTTACAGAAATAGATTACATCAATGGGGCGGTTGCACGATTAGGACAGGAACATGGTATCGATGCACCTGTGAACCAATTTGTAACGAACTTAATCCATGCTAAAGAGAGCCAACGACAAGCGAAATAAAATCACTAATGAAAGACTGAGACCAAGCATTATAATTAATTACCAATTGATAATGTGTATGCTCAGTCTTTTTTTACAAAAGGAATAGACGATGGAAGAACTGATATATCGAGTGATAACTAAGAATCCTGAACGATAAGCTATACTGCGTTATCTTTATGATCCATATGATTCATACGTCGTGGGTTATTTAGAGAGAGAAACGTTTATCACCATTGCAGTGATTGCTATGCGAAATACGTATTTCTATGAAATTAAAAATATTGCTGTTGACATCAATTACCAGTGCCAAGGGCTTGATAGACGTTTAATGGAACAAATTTTTACTGACTATCGTGGTACGACAATGTATGGTGGTACAAGTGATAGTCCTGTAACACAATCATTTTATCGTAGTCTTGGTTTTAAGTATGTTGAAACTAATAAAGTTTTTTATTACCAATTATGACTATCCAGTTTGTGATAATGGAGTTCAGCTGTTTGATATGTTACTATTTAAAAATCAACTTTAATGTATGCATATTACATTATTAATTTTAAAAAATGTTTTTAAACACAATGTGCACATGTGAAATGTAACTAGTGTTAACTTTAATGCTGCAACATATTGTTGAGTGCTACGATGATAAAATAAGGACGAGGTGACGTCATATGGTAAAAATATTTGTAACAGGTGCGACAGGACTAATTGGTACAAAATTAACGCAACGTCTATTAGAAGAAGGGTACGATGTAGCTGGCTTTACGACTTCTGAGCAAGGCAAGCAAAGATTAGAAGCTGCAAATGTTAAAGCATACATTGGAGATATATTAAAAGCTGACACGATTGAAGCAGCGATTGCTGACTTTCAACCCGAAATAATTATTAATCAAATCACAGATTTGAAAAAGGTTGATATGACAGCAAATACAAAAGTACGTATTGATGGCTCTAAAAATTTAATTGATGCTGCATTAAAACATCATGTGAAAAAAGTCATTGCCCAAAGTATCGCATTTACTTATGAACCTGGAGAAGGTTTAGCTACAGAAGAGACACCATTAGATGATCATTCTACTGGTGATCGTAAAATTACGGTTGAAGGTGTTGAAGGTTTAGAGGAACAAACAGCACGTATGGATAATTATGTAGTTTTACGCTTTGGTTGGTTATATGGTCCAGGAACATGGTATGGCAAGGATGGCATGATTTATAATCAATTTATTGATGGTGAGGTAACATTATCAGATGGTGTGACGTCATTTGTTCATTTAGATGATGCTGTAGAAACTTCTATCCAAGCAATTAACTTTGCTAACGGTATTTATAATGTTGCAGATGATGAACCGGTCAAAGGTTCTGACTTTGCACAATGGTATAAACAACAACTAAAGGTTAATCCTAAAGTGAATATTACACCTGCAGAGCCATTCGAACGTGGCGTATCAAATGAGAAATTTAAGTCACAAGGTGGCACGCTACAATATAAATCATGGAAAGATGGCATGAATCCAATTCAATAATTAAGCGAGATAATAGAAAGCACGCGCGTCTTCGGTGGAGGACTTGCGTGCTTTTTACATATGTCAGTGTTGTGAAGATGTTTGATCACGTTGGGCGATGTAATTTTCAAGTTGTATTGCTGCCGCCTGAGCTTGTTTCTTATATCGACGATGGCCAAAATGAGTCTGTACAATTAAGAATGAAGCACTAACAACCCAATAGAGACTAATAGCTGCAGCTGAATGCAGCGAAGCATAAATGATGAATAAAGGAGAAAGCACCATCATAGTATAATAAGTTTTGCGTTGTCCTTTAGGATAATGGATTGCATTGACCAGTGGTTGAATGAAGTAAAGTAAACCAGCTAACAATGCCAACCAAATATCTGGATGCATGAGGTTAAACCATAAAAAATGTGGATGTTGTGCCAATGCATCAGAGGTTGGATGCTTAATGCAAGCTAACAATCCTAAAATGATTGGAATTTGAATAAAGATTGGAAGAGATCCTAAAATACTTTTAAATGGACTAATACCATATTCTTTATATTTAGCTAACAACAATTGATTCGCTTCTTTACGAATCTCTGGCGTTGAAGCTTGGCGCATTTGTGTTTGAATGTCACTTATTTCATCTTGTACGATGGCACGTTTTTCTCGTAATGTATGCATTTGTTTCATTTGATTTAACATTAGCGGTAACAGAATGGAACGAATAATGATGACAATGAGAATAATAGCAATACCATAGCTGTGAAAGAGTTGACCTATGCTGTGTAACAGCCAATCGATAGGTTTAACAAATACATAAAAAAAGAATCCCGTTTGATGTTGTTTTTTTGAATAATTACAGCCAGCTAGTAGCAGTATGCAGCTAAAGAATAAGAGTCGTGTATGTTTATTCATTGCTAAGCTCCTTCAACAAATAATTGTTAAACATAGCATAACACAAAGATTAAAAAAATAACTAAACCTAATTAATTTTTATTTCAAATTAATTAGGTTTAACGATAAAATTTATCTTTTTTTCTTAGAGAATAGCATCGTTACTAATGTGATAGTAGCGCATAAGATAGTGAGCATAACAGACCACAATGCCAGTTTGGCATGCAGTGGTAACCATACCATGATAAAGTCCCAATTGGTGTTGCCCATAACTAAATCTGGTAGCAAATAGATAGCTGTCATGAGACTAATAAAGACAGCCATAATAATTAAAAAGTAACCTAAAAGTTTCCATTGAACATGAATGACAAATGTACCGTGATAGATATTGATTATTCGACGTAACATGTAAAAAGCAATGGCAATTGTGATGAACAGACTTAAAGTGATAATGACGTAAGAAACTAATGAACTTTGATTAATTGCATTTTCAATTGTTGTGTAATTTTTGTTATTTAAAATTTGACTGTTCAAATCTTCAGCTATGTCAGGTGTTTTATCTGAATAGGCATTGGCCAGCACAACAATGCCATAGTTTTTCTTTTTATTTAGCAAGATATACGATGAGAAGTTCTCAAGGGTACCAGGATGATATACAATTGTATTTGCTTCTGAGTCATCAACGAACCAGCCAGTTGCATAACTAGGCGCTTTATTATCGTCTGCCGTTTTAACTTTCGGCTTATGTGAAGACTGAACTAAAGATTGCGTGGCTTGTGTTGGGTTAAGTTGACGGCTCATCCATGATTCTAAATCTTTTGTACTAGATACCATATAAGCGGCTGGGCCATCACCAACATTATATTTAGGATTATCTTTTACGGCTTTGCCATGCTTGATTTCATAACCTTGAGCTGTTGAACCTTTTTTCTCGGTATCACCTTTAACATAGGTTTGATGCATATTGAGTGGTGAGAAAATTTGGTTTTCAAGGTAACTAGAATAAGATTGGCCTGAAACCTTTTGCACAATTAATCCTAAAATGTCGTAATTCATATTTGAATATTCAAATTGATCACCTGGTTTATTATTGAGTTCACGTCCTTTTATGCTATCAACGATACCACTTAGACTATCATTTTTACTGGTAATGGTGTCATTATCTGTAATATCTCCAGGAATGCCACTCGTTTGTGCAATCAACTGATTTATCGTGATATCATCTATTCTCTTATCTTTATATTTCATATAAAAACCAGGAACATATTTAGAAACTTTATCTGATAGATGCAGTTTGCCTTCATTTTCTAATTGTAAAATTGCATAGCCTGTAAAAGCTTTTGTATTTGAAGCAATTTCATAACGTGTTTTCGGTGTGGCTTTTACCTTAGTACTGGTATTTGCATAGCCATATCCTTTATTTAAATAGACTTTATTATCTTTCATAATCAACACAGATAGTCCGGGAATATGTCCACTATCCATTTCACTTGTGATAATTTTATCTATATAATGTTGTGATGACTTAGATAACATCGTTTCTGTCTTCTTCTGATTAATATGGTGATTGATTATCATGGCGATCGTAAGTATAGTGACCACAAAGATGGTTCCGCCTAAAAAGGCAAATATTTTCTTCTTCAACGTGATTTACCCCTAATTTTGCTAAATTATTGCACTCAACTCATTTTAAAACATATGCTCATTATAACAATTTTAATTATAAAACGCGCAATAAAGGGCTTCATATATTGCTAGCAATTATTTTATAATATAAAAACAATAGTAAAGCAGTTAAATATTTATGGCAATTTGTAACAAATTGGGCAAAAATATTTATTAAATTTCTATGACAGCGGTATACTTTTCTTAGAGATGGGAGTATAGTTTATCCATCGAAATGTAATAAATAAGGAAGAGTAGTTATGTTCAATCAATTTAAAAGACTAATTATTGGCAAACCTAAAAGAAATAGAGAATTAAAGAATGAAAAGATTAGTAAATTTAAAGCATTAGCGATTTTATCTTCGGATGCCTTGTCATCCGTGGCTTATGGTCCAGAACAAATTCTGCTTACCTTGTCTATTGTAGGTGCTGCAGCAGCATGGTATACCTTACCAATTGCAGTTGCAGTGCTTATCTTGTTAGCAGCATTGACACTATCATATAGACAAATCATTTATGCTTACCCTAAAGGTGGAGGTGCCTATATGGTATCGAAATCTAATTTGGGAGAAAAATGGGGCTTACTCGCAGGTGGCTCTTTGCTTGTCGATTATATATTGACGGTAGCGGTAAGTATTTCATCAGGTGCAGATGCACTTGTTGCTGCAATTCCAACACTTTATTCACATAAAGTGTTAATTGCATGTTTATTAGTATTGTTTATTTTATTGTTAAATTTACGTGGTTTAACAGAATCTGCTACGGTGTTATCTTATCCGGTGTATTTATTTATCGTGGGCCTTATTGTGATGATTATTATAGGAACATTTAAAGTAGCTACAGGTCAGGCAGAACCACACATGCAATCAGCTGTAGGAACGGCTGTGCCAGGAGTAAGCTTATTCTTGCTATTAAAAGCATTTTCTTCTGGGGCATCGTCATTAACTGGGGTAGAAGCGATTTCTAATGCTGTAACAAACTTTAAAGAACCAGGACCTAATAACGCAGTTAAAACACTTATCGCTATGGGTAGTATTTTGGGCTTCTTATTAGTGGGCATCGTAGGCTTATCATATTGGTATGGCATTTTACCACAAGAAGAAACAACGGTACTATCACAATTAGCTAAACATGTATTAGGCCAGAATGTGGCATATTATTTTGTACAGGCTACGACAGTAATGATTCTAGTTCTTGCTGCAAATACAGGTTTTACGGCCTTTCCAATGCTAGCTGCAAGCATGGCTAAAGATAAATATATGCCAGTCATGTTTACGGCGAGAGGTGATAGATTAGGTTATTCTAACTCTATCATCGTCTTAGGAGTACTTGCGATTATTTTAATTATCTTATTTGATGGTAAGACTGAAAATCTCATTCCATTATATGCCACAGGTGTATTTATTCCATTTACATTAGCCCAGTTTGGTATGGTCATTAAATGGATAAAGGGTCGAGAAAAAGGATGGGCTGTCAAACTGATTGCGAATGCAGTTGGTGGTACCATTACTTTTGTCGTATTTATGATATTCTTAATTACGAAATTTAATCAGGTTTGGCCAATTCTCATTTTCTTGCCAATCGTCGTTATTGGCTTCTTAAAAATACGAATGCATTATAGAGATATTGCCGAACAATTACGTTCAAATGCGATGATTCAAGACATGCCAATCGTGGATAAAAATTTAGCATTAGTACCGATTAGTAGTATTACATCTGCCGTTGATAAATCTATTTATTACGCGCAAATGATTGCAGATGACGTCATTGCTGTGCATGTGTCATTTGGAGATAAAGATGAAACATGTTTGCAAAATAAATGGAAAGCTCATTTTCCAGATATACGTTTGGTTATTTTACGTTCAGAATATCGTAGTGTGATACGTCCAATATCACGCTTTATTGATAAAATTAATAAAAAAGCTAATGATAAGAACTATGTCATCACCGTGGTTGTACCTCAATTTGTAACTAAAAAGCCATGGCATAACTTTTTACACAATCAAACGAGTATTCGCTTGAAAATGCATTTATTCTATCAAAAAAATGTTATTCTTGCGACGATTCCGTATAAGTTAAAAAAATAATTAAACCCTGTTGTACAGATGATAAAGGTTAGACGGGGATATAAATCCAAAAATAAAAGCATAAAAAGTCTGGGACATCATTATGTTTTAGGCTATGAATGCCATATATTGGCAGTCGTTGACTGGATTGAAAATATGCGTATACCAAGCTTTTTCAATCCGAGTCAATCTTGCCGGGGCGGGACTACGAATTCATAATGAATTCTGTTCCGCTCCTTTTTTAACATGTCATAGAAATTTATGTGCTATACGGATTTCTTTTTTATTTTGCTTAAAATATTAAAAAAGTTATTTAAATAGTAAGTCAACTATTGTAAAATTTAAATATAACATCGTTTTTGAATTGTATGACGCTAGTATTAAATACGAATAGAGAAGAGGAACAAATATGCGTAAAGGTATAGTTATGATTTTACTTGCATTAGGACTTACATTAGCTGGTTGCTCACACCATGATAATGATAACAAAGAGTCATCAACCAAATCGGATAAATCATCTAAAACAGATACTGAAACAGTTAAAATTAAAGATGACGATAAGATGACTGACAAAGAAAAAGAATATAAAGAATTAGAAAAGAAAGCAAGTAAAAAAGAAAAAGTAGACATCATGGGCAAGTTGGATCCACTTGTTACTGAAAAGTCATTAACAAATAAAACAGGTATGCAAGGTTGGAAAGATTATAAAGAACTTATGAAAAAGGTTGAAATTGCAGATTATAACTATGTTAAAGAATCAAAAGGGGCATCTATGAAAGAAGTTGATGACTTCTTTAAAGATAAAAAAGGTGTTAAACGTAAAGAAATAAAAAATCCAGGTGGTCTGAAACAAATTGACTATTGGTATGTTGATCCAAGTGGTAAGAAAATAGGAAAGAGCAATATCCCAGAGTTTTATGCTGAGATTTTAACTAAATATAAAGATGGTAAACTCGTTTATGCGTCAATCGAACCAGGATTCTATACAGCTGATTTTGCAAAAGCTTTAGATGGTGACAAAATGAAAGACATTAAAACATTAAATCAATTGGTAGCTCCTAAACCAGTGTCTTACGGTATAGGACAAATGAAATATTCTGGTATTCCATTAGTCAATGTATCAGTCATCGCTAAAGCACCAGCGAAAAAGAAAGAAGATCAAGTGCCAGTACTTGCTTTCTATACTTTCTCACCGTTTAATTATAATAGTGATAAAGAACCACAAGTTGCTTATTTAAGTGGTATTGAATTTATGAGTGGTTCTAGGGATTTTGGTAACAGTAATTATCTATCTATGATGAAATTCATTAAAGAGCAAAAAGAAGTATTAGACCAAGGTGTACATGATTCTTAAATTCATTAAAAAGGTACGACTTCCATAGTTAAGGAGGTCGTACCTTTATATTTGTACAATTAATGTGTTGATTCACTGGCTAACACAATTTCATTATAGTTGATATTTTCACGAATTTGTTTCGCGATATCATTCGTTATTTTATTGTTGGCAATCAGTTTATCGAGTACGTCACGTTGTGTATATAGTGCTTGTAATTTTAATGATTGTTGGGTTTCATTGCTAACAATTAATTCGTTTTTTTGGCGTGCTTTTATTTTTGAAGCACTTTGACGTAAGGTTTGAGTAAGGTTCGTATAGCGATTAATGACCAAGCTTACTTCAAGTACGTTACTACTATGTTGTTCTTCACGCATTTTTAAGATGATATTATGGTTGACGATACGCATAATTTTTTGCACATGCTTAAAGCCATCTTGATATTTTTGACGTATATCATTACGCTCAGATTTGTCACTGCTTTTAAGTGCTTTAAGGCGTAGATAGAATAATTTGATAAAGCGTGAGAGCTTTTTGATGAAAGATGCTTCTCTAAAAAATTGAGAATATTCAATTACACCTCGATAATTCGAAATATCTTGCTTAGTGATACTTCCTTTAGCAATTAAACGTTCTAACGTTTCTGTCTCTATTTTTTCTGCAATATCTTCTAAACGGCGCAATTCCTTTGTATTTTTATTATCAGGCTCTATATTTAATAAGAAAGATAATTCATTAAAGTATTGGTTTAAAATTGGTCGATAGTCAATGTCTGGCTGTGAGGTTGACTTTTCTTTAAAAGAGTCAATGACTTGCTGTACAATGAAAATCTTTGCCGATTGATAGCTCATTCCTTGGAAATCTGTCTCATGTGCTGATGGTGTGATGAGCGGCAGTATAATTTGCGCTAAGATCAGGCTAATTAACACCATTAAGGCTGCGATAAATAATAAATCATTACGATATTCAAAATGTTGCTGTTGACCTACTAATTCTGGAAGTGTTAAAGCCATTGATAATGAAATGGTACCGTGAATACCGCACATCGTCATGATAAATGCATAACGACTACGTGTTGGAATAGAACCACTGTCATCATCCAAATAAGACTGCACATTTTTAGGGGCATAAAAGTCCTTAAACCAAATATACACCCATATATAACGAAAAACATAAATGGCTACGGCAATACTAAGCGTAATGCCAATTAAAAACATAATATTTTCTGGCTCTACGCGAATAATTTCATCCACAACTTCAGGAACGATAAAGCCAAGTACTACGAAAACGAAGCCATTTAATGCATAACTCAGTGTAGTCCAAATCTGGTTGTAGTTCATTTGTAATTCCGTTTGGGCACGAATGAGACGGTCACGCTCTAAGCCATGAATGAGACCAGCAATGACGACGGCAATAATTCCAGATGCATGTAGTTCTTCGGCAATAAAATAAACAACAAAAGGTGTCAAAAGTTGGATAAATGTTAATGTATTGTTATCTTTTAAACCTTTATTTGCTGTAAGATAAATACGTAAACGAACTACCAAAGTGCCAATGATAATGCCAATTAAAATACCTAAAATAGTGGACACAATAAATTGTCCTATGGCATGAAAGGCAGAAAATGACCCTGTAACTAAGGCTGTTACTGCAATTTTAAAGGAAATGATACCTGCAGCATCATTGAGTAATGATTCGCCTTCTAAGATAGCCATTGAGCCTTTGGGTAACATTTTTCCTTTTGTAATAGCGGATACTGCTACAGCGTCAGTCGGACATAAAATCGCTGCAATAGCAAAAGCTGCTGGCATAGGTAAATCAGGCCAAATCCAATGAATAAAATAGCCGACACCAATAACTGTTGCGAATACTAACGCCATGGCCATTAAGACGATGGGCTTTTTGTACTCCATCAGTTTTGTACGCGACACGTGAGTGCCTTCAACAAATAATAACGGTGCAATGACCGCAAACATGAAGACTTCAGAATCAAATTTAAAGTGAATCGGAATGGGGAGTATGAATAAACAGACACCCAAGGCGATTTGTATAAATGCAGCAGGAATTTTAGGAAAGCGATTATAAATAATCGAACTGATAATCACTGCAGTAATAAATAATAAGAAAGCTTCAAGTAATTCCATAACGCACTCCTTCTAGTATAGATAATATAGTTATTTTATCATGAAGTACCTAGAATGAAATAAAGAAGTGTTAAAAAGTATCCCTCAGTCACGATATTAAAGTGATTGAGGGATGAATATTTTTGATATTTATTCTTTAATCTTTGTTGCAAGGCGACGCCGATAGAAAAGAAATAAAAAGATAAACCAAATTGGTGAGATAAATAGAGCCATTCTTGTTTCTTTACTAAAGAATAATAAAATGAAAATCAAAGCAAAGACACCTAAAATAACATAGGCCATCCACTGTCCGCCTAATAATTTAAATGTATTTTGTTTATGTTGTTGGGGATGCTGACGTACATATTTGATATAAGACACAACAATCATGGACCATACCACTATAAAGAGCACAGTAGATAGCGTTGTTACATAGATAAATAATTGTATCGCGTTAGGAAATATATAATTGAGTAATACGGCTACTAATAAGATGACTGACGATATTAGCATGGCAATAAAAGGAACACCATGATGATTTGTTTTTGTTAACGGTTGAGGGCCTAAGCCTCTTTTAGCCAATCCAAATAAAATACGACTATTGGAATAGATGCCACTATTTGTTGCAGAAGCGGCAGCAGTTAACACAACGAAATTGACAATACCAGCCGCAAATGGAATACCGATTAATTTAAACATTGTTACGAAAGGACTACTGTTTGTACCAATTTTATCCCATGGAATCACAGACATGATGATCAGTAAACTACCAATATAAAATAATAATATGCGAACAGGTACATTATTGATAGCCTGTGGAATCGTTTTTTCTGGATGCTTCGTTTCCCCAGCAGTGACACCAATTAATTCGATACCAACAAATGAGTATAGTGCAATTTGAAATGACATTAAAAAGCCAAATGAACCATGAGGAAACAGCCCTTGATACTGTGCCAAATTAGTAAAAGAAGCTTGTCCATAATAAGTGTGTATTCCAAATAAAATAATCACCAAACCTATAAGGATAATGGCGACAATTGTTATAATTTTAATAATCGCGAACCAAAACTCGATTTCCCCAAATAATTTCGCCCCTAATAAATTAAATAAAGTTAGCATAAATACGATAGATAAAACCGTAATCCAGTGGGGAAAATTGGGAAACCAAAAGCTAAAATACTGTCCCATAGCTGTCAAGTCTGACATGCTGGAAATAATCCAACTAATCCAATACGTCCATCCAATTACAAAGCCGCCAAAAGGACCGAGAAAGTCATTGGCAATGTCTACAAAGGAATTGTATTGCGTATTACTTAGCAACAACTCTCCTAAAGCACGCATAAAAGCAAATAACACCATGCCAATAATCATATATGCCAATAATATGGAAGGGCCAGTTAACGAAATGGTTTGGCCTGAACCTAAAAAGAGACCAGTGCCAATAGCGCCACCAATGGCTATTAATTGGATATGACGATTGCTTAATTCTCTTTGTAATTGCTGTGCCATAAAGTCATCCTCCATATAAACGATAAGCTTGTCGAAATCATAGCTAAATATGCTATTTAAACTTTGAGGTCAAATATTTTTTATAGGTCATAATAATGTATATTTATGTGTAATTATGATGAAATATGATTTTATTATACAGTTAATTATAGAAATTACAATTATCTTTAGGTATATGTAAGTTTCAAAATTTTAAAATGTGTAGTGCTTGTGACATAATGATTATAAGTAACAAGCAAAGTAGGAAGTTTTATGAAAATAGGCACTATTTCAGATTTACATATCGATCGACATACTTATATAAATAGTGAAGGTTACATGCAGGCTTTGGTTGACTGTGCCATCAAGCGGCAATTGGATTTATTAATTATAGCCGGAGATATTTCTAACAATTATCAAATGACGTGTGCGTTTATCTCTCAAGTTAAAGCCCAAATAAATATTCCTGTGCTATTTGTACCTGGCAATCATGACTATTGGTCAGATCAATTAGATCATAGCTCAACTGATATTGTCACATCTTTTCGTCAACAACCAGAGTGTCTCATGACACAGCCTTATATTATCAATGACAATTGGGCAATTATAGGCTCAACGGCTTGGTATGATTATAGCTATGCACATGAACGTTTTTCAGAAGAACAGTTACAAAGCGGCAAGCATTATGGGGCGACCTGGCAAGACAAAGTCCGTATTGATTGGACAGTGGATGATCGGCAATTATCAAAACAGTTTGCTGATGAATTACGAGCGCATGCTTCACAAGTAGCACCAAGAAAACTTATTATAGTAACGCATATTGTGACTCACCCTGCATTTATGGTTCCGACACCACATCGTCTATTTGATTTTTTTAATGCTTATATTGGGACGACAGACATTGACAGTATCTATCAGGATTATCCTGTACGTTATAGCATTATGGGGCATGTGCATTTTAGAAAAGAACTGACAGAAAATGGCATAACGTATCTTTGCCCATGTCTTGGCTATCAACGGCAATGGCGAACGGATGATATCATATCAGAAGTCAATCATGCATTAATGGATTTTACAATTAATGATTAATAAGAAACATAGGTTGCTAAATGATTAAAAATGATAAGTATCATACATTAATTACATGGTAAGAGGTTCTAAAAACGAATTAAAATAAGAGAGCGAATATAAATGAAATACTTATAGACAAATACAAACAGAGCATGCTCTGTTTGTATTTAATATGCATTTCGAAGTTACCTATTACTTGAGAGGTTATTAGGTTGTTCACTGTTAGGATTGATATAAATGCATTTTTGACCAGGTGCATTATAACTCGTAGCCATTTTTTGTTTACTAATTTTAATGATTTGAAATTTATTTGGTAATATAGCTGGAAAGACAATTTTCCAACCTAGGTGACTCCATAATGGATCTATGTAGTAATAATGGGTATCGTCGTAGCCAATTAATAATGTCACATGAATATTTGCGACGGTCGGCGTAGGTTTTTGATCGAAATGATAGATTTTGTGTAATGGCTTTTGTCCTAAACTTGTGTGATAAATAATGACAGGTTGGCCTTGATCAATAATCTGTTCAAGTTCGGATAATGCATGTCCTGTACCATTGCTGACGCGTGCATCAAATTGTTGAAGATGTGGGACAAACGCTTCAGGAAAAATCGTTTGGTGATGTCCAAACTTAATAAATAATTGATGACCAACATAACCTTTATACGGATTATTTTTATGTGTCGGCCAGTTTTTCATAATATCTGTGGCTTTCGTAGTATGATGATTATATTGCAGCAACATTGCTGCAGAAACGCCTTCGCATCCCATAACTAAGGGTAAAGGGAAAAGTTGGCTGATTGGTTTAACGTTTAAGATTGTTTTACTCATGACATCGTTCTCCTCGGTACGTGTAAACACACTGTCCAAAAATAATACAACTTATTATATAACGCAATGCCAAATTCGTATATTAAAAAGTTTTGACTACTAGATTAAATGATTCATTTTGTGGCTATAATAATTATAGAAAAATAAAAAGGGGATAGATTTATGCAATATAGATTAGAACAGCTAGAAGAAATACAAGTTGTTGGTTTTCATCGAAGTTATCGAAGTGGTACACAAGCTCAAAAACATATTGCATCATTTTGGGAGGATGTGATAAGTGCACATATCGATGAAGAATTAGCACGCCACAGTGATGGCACACTAAATGGCTTATTAGGCGTGTGTATTTCACACGAAGACGGGCGAATGGATTATTTAATAGGTGTCACAAATCAATCTATACCGCATGAGGGATATTCAAAGGTTCAATTAGTCAAAGGTGATTATTTAGTTGTGACGACAAGTGGACCTTTTCCAGATTCTATACAACGCACAATGCGCCATATTCATGTAAACTTGTTGCCACGCGAAGGTTTTCGTATCAAAGATGCCAATTTCTTTGAACTTTACCTGCCAGGAGATATTGAAAGTGATGATTATGTAGCTGAAATATGGCTTCCGATAGAGTCGGAATAAGGTAAGCAAGTTAACAACGAAACGGTAATGTTATAAAAATATAGAAGCGGGACAGCATTCATTATGAATTCATAGTCCCGCTTCGACAAGGTTGACTAGGATTGAAACAAGCTTGATATAAGTGTATTTTCATTCCAGTCAACTACTGCCAATATTTAGTTCATAGCTTAAAATATAATGATGTCCCAAACGGATATATTTTATTTAATATACGGCTTATTAATTTTAAAATAAGTAAATTGTAAAATAATGAACACGGCAGCTGTAGTACTAATGATAATTAAGTAGGGCATTGGATTAAATTGACCTGCTAAGCCTACAAGTGGTGAAATCATGCCGCCAAGAATAAATTGGAACAAACCTAGTAAACTTGATGCGTTGCCACTACCACCAGTACGTTCTTCCATTGCCATTGAAAAACCCAAAGGCCCAATAGAGGAAACTGGACAAATATTAATAAAGAACGAAATCATCAATACAGATATAGGTAGATGATATGTTAAAGTTATAACAATTAGAATTACGCCAATAATTTGTATGATACTTAAATAAACTAATAAGGTGTGTCTATGGATATATTCAACTAATGTCGCCACAATTTGACTGACAACTATTAACCCAATGCCATTAATTGCAAACATCAGACTAAATTGTTGCGGGGTAAGTGTATATATTTTTTGTGTAATAAAAGGTGATGCAGATGAGTAACTAAATAACATCACATATGTCAATCCTTGTAATAGCATAGGAATGACAAATTTGGGTTTACGCAACAGTTGTCCAAAGTCTGAAAAAATGTGGCTAAAGTTTAATTTGGAATGTGTATCTTTTGCTGTTTCTGGCATTTGCGATAATACACCTATAATAAGTATAAATGTGACAATTGTTAGCACAATAAAGATGACATGCCATGACCCTAGTTTAAGTGACCAACCACCAATCAATGGTGCGATAATTGTAATTATTCCATTGACACCCATTAGCGCCGCCAAAAACTTAGCCAACGCATTGCCATGGAGTTTATCACCAGCTGAAGCTTTGGCTATAACGATGGCACCACCACCAGTTAAGCCTTGAACAAAACGTAAAATTAAAAATAGAGGTAAGTGGTCCGTTAGCGTTGCCGCGAATGAAGCAATTAAAAATATCGTTAAAATCATTAATAAAACTTTTTTACGACCAAATGCATCTGATAACGGACCAAATAAAAATTGACCAATGGCTAAGCCTATCATAGTAAAGGATAGCGTTAATTGAACTTCTGATGTGGATGACCCGAAATGATGTTGTACATTAGGTAATGAAGGAACATACATATCAATGGTCATAGGGCCAAAGGCAGTAATAACACCTAATATGATTAACAAAGTAATAGGAAACGTACGAAATGACTGAGACATAAAAGACTCCTCGAATGTTAAATTCATGTTTTATTTTAAATATTTTAATTTTTTAATTATACCAACATTTTGCCATAATATAAATAGCTGTGATAGTGCATTAAGCAAAAAAGAAAAAGAGCAGGACTGAAATCTAACGTCATTATAATGATTTCAGTCCTGCTTATATATTAAAATGTTACCTAATGGTCTTCAACTTTAATAAGTAACTTATTTTCCACTAAAACTATTGATAAAATTTTCTATTTTGTCTTTAAGACTATCAAATTTAGTATTGATATCATCAAGCATACCTTCAACTTTACTTTGGTCTGCATTGTTTTGTTGTGCTTGGTTGGCATTTTTTAATTTATCTAACTGATCTTGATAAAATTTAGTGAATTTTGAATCTGCATTATTTTGTTCATTTTGTTTTAAGCTATTGATTTCTTGTTGTAGTTTTTGAATCGTATTGTCTGTGTTGACTTTGTCTTTGATATCATTTTTAGCCGCTTCAATTTGACTTGTAATACTATCGTCTTTATCTTTGACTTGTTTTTGGTAGTTCTGTGATACGTTGGGATCGTTACTTACTTTATCGCTATTGCTATCTCCACCCATAAATGCAAGTGTCACAAACACGGCAACGACAATTAAAAGCAGGGCGATGATAATATATAACCATTTTTTAGACTTTTTCTGTCTTATATTATCTTCTTCTAACTGTTGTTCTCTACGAAAATCACGATCATTGTAATAACGATTGCCATTTTCATCATAACGTGCTTGCTGTTGACGATATCTATCTCCGTTATTTTGATATTGTGCTTGCTGTTGGTTTGTATAACGTTGTTGTTGATAACGCGCGTGCTGCTGACGTTGTTGCTGATTTTGATATTCTTTATCTTGTTCATAACTGTCTCTATATTTTTCTGTTCGTTTCATGTAACATCACCTCTAATATTTTCTGGGAAATACTTAATCAGTTGTTTTGTTTGTTTAATAGCTGAAAAGACGATGAGAGTTTAATCAAGCGTGCAATATTTTCAGCAGTTTTTACCATATTATCATATCCATGCTCTAATAAGTGATTTAATGTCTCAGGCTGTTCAATGATGCTAAAGACACTATCGATGCCGTGATGATACACTGCTTCATAGTTGTCACCTAATGAGCCACAAATAGCGATGACTGGACAATGAAATTGTTTAGCTGCTTTAGCTACTCCAATAGGTGTTTTTCCATAAATTGTTTGTCCATCTATCTTTCCTTCACCAGTAATGACTAAATTTGCTTGCGCGGCATAAGATTTAAATTGAGTTTCTTCTAATACAAGATCGATGCCTTTCATCATTGTGACTTGGCAAAAGGCAAGTAGACCAGTCCCTAAGCCACCAGCTGCACCAGCCCCTGGGATATCTTTTACATCTTTGTTTAAAGCTATTTTTATTTTATCATGATAGTTTGCCAAGGCGGAATCCAACTTTGGTATCATTTTTTCGGTTGCCCCTTTTTGTGGACCATAAACAACACTGGCACCTTGTAATCCCAATAATGGATTAGTTACATCACAGGCAACTTTAAACGTTACTTTTGCTAAACGTTTATCAAGGTTTGTGCTGTCAATTTTCGATAATTGAGCAAGCGCACCGCCACCTTGTGGTAAGATTTGATGATTGTTGTCGAGAAATTGAACCCCAAGTGCAGTTAACATGCCTGCACCACCATCATTTGTTGCACTACCTCCAATACCAAGAATGATACGTTTAACACCTTGATTCAATGCATCAAGAATGATATCGCCAGTACCAATCGTGGACGTTATTAATGGATTACGTTCACTAGCTTGAACAAGATGGAGTCCAGAAGCTGCTGCCATTTCAATGATTGCTGTATCTTTATTCGGTGTAATGGCATATCCAGCCATAATTGGTCGTGATAATGGATCTCGTACACGAATATATCGCCAATCAGCATTTAATGCTTCCACTAACGCTGCTGTTGTTCCTTCGCCACCGTCTGCCATAGGAATGAGTTCATAATGAACAGTATTATTAAAAACACGTTCAAAACCTTCTTTGATGGCAATGCTTGCTTGTTTAGCAGACATGCTTTCTTTAAATGAATCTGGTGCGATAACAATATGTTTTATGGACATAAAGCCACTCCTTGTCTATGACATTTATTGCTATACTATTATTATAGTAGAAATAGCTTGAAAAATAATACACTAATAGCATATTATTTGTACGAGAAACGATAATATAGGCGCTGTCTTAATAAAGAAGATGAAGGGTAATGAGGAATCAATCATGAAATTAAATGCAACACATTATGAAATTTTAAGATTTATTATAGTAGGTGGCATCAATACGCTAAACTATTATATTGTTTATTTATTACTGTTAAAGGTCTTCGACATAAACTATATGGTGAGCCACATTACCGGTTTTGTAGTTAGTTTTGTTATTTCATACTATTTAAATTGTTATTTTGTTTATAAAGTTAAACCGACACTAGTTAAATTTTTAAGTTTTCCGTTTACACAAGTTGTCAATATGGGAATGCAAACGGCGTTATTATATATATTTGTCCGCTGGCTACATTTTCCATCAGAAATAGCACCATTTGCCGGTTTAATCATAACCATACCGATTACATTTGTTATGTCTAAATGGATACTTAGAGACAAATTTTAACGTGTCATAAAGTGTATGTGATTATAACTAAAATTTTAGGTGCTTCTAATAAAATAGTTATGTTATTATTACAAAAAATATCGAAATTAATAATTATTGTAAAACAATTAAAATTCATTCATACTAGCTTTAATAAAGGATGTTAAGGTGGTTAGTTGAATGTCGCAAAGTGAAAATTTAAAACTGGCACAGCGTGGCGCGTATCTCAGTTTGATTGTTTATATTATTTTATCTGTTACGAAATATCTTACAGGTTTTATTTATGATTCTGCGGCAGTAAGAGCGGATGCCTTAAATAATATGACAGATATTGTAGTGTCATTGGCAGTGATTGTAGGCTTGAAAATATCGATTAAACCTGCAGATAAAAATCATCCTTATGGTCACTTAAAATCAGAGAATATATCAACATTATTAGTATCATTTATAATCATGTTCGTAGGTATTCAAGTTGTTATTGAAAATGTACCTAGATTAATTACAAGAGACCACCACACACCAAGTGCGATAACAATTGTGATTAGTGCAATTAGCGGTATAATCATGTTCGCTGTTTATATAGTTAATCGTCAACTCGCTAAGAAAACAAATAGCAGCTCACTAAACTCAGCAGCGAAAGATAATTTATCGGATAGTTTAGTGAGTATAGGAACGGCGATAGGGCTAGTGTTTACACAATTTGGTTTACCAATTGTCGATATTATTTTAGCTACAATTTTAGGTTTTTTAATTATCTATACAGGGTTTGGCATTTTTAAAGAATCGATATTTGCCTTAAGTGACGGCTTTAATGAGGAAGAGTTACAACAATATCGTGATGATGTGTTGGAAGTAGCTGATGTGATTAAAGTGAATAGTTTAAAAGGACGTTATCATGGTAGCAGTATATTTTTAGATGTAACAATTGCTGTTGATGCTAAACTATCGCTTAAAGAGGCACATGATATTTGTGATCGGGTTGAAAGCCATCTGCATGGTAAGGGAATTTCATCTGTTTATGTCCATCCTGAACCATATTACCAATAGATTTTGAATTAAAAAATTTTAAGTTATGAGTAAATAGCCTAGAACGTAATTATGTTCTAGGCTATTTACTATATATTGGCAGTTGTTGAAGGGATTGAAAATACGCTTATACCAAGCTTTTTTCCATCCTAGTCAACCTTGCCGGGGCGGGACTACGAATTCATAATAAATTTTTCCCGCTTCTGTTATATTCAATACGCCGTAATGTATGGCTGTCTGTTCCTAGTGTGCTTTCTTACCACCATCCATGCGTTGTCCGAAATCTAACTGCTGCATTGATTGAACCATAGCGCGACTGAGCATATTCAATCATGCCACGTGTTTGTTGTTCAACGGTTCCATAGCCCCAAGATAACTTAGTTTGTGCTAAGCCAAAATATTCTCCATTTTTAGCATGCGGATTGCCTCCTGATTCAGGTAACACAATTTTTTCCCAAAGTTCTTCAGTCCCACCTGCAGCCATAAAGCGGTCATATACAGCATCTACATCGTTATCACTTTCAGGAGAAGAGGTTGTTGTTTGTATAGACTGTGTGGTAGGTGGTGTTGATTTTTGTTGTTCATTTGTTAAGTCATTTGCATGTGCCGTATGTGTATAAGTTTCAGCACTTGCTGCCCCAATTGATACCGTAGCGATAAATGCTAATATTGATTTTCTCATAATAAAAACTCCTTTAATAAACAGGATAATATGAAGAAAAACGGTTCCCTTATTTACGTTATCAAAATCAATTACGGAAACTTAATTATAGCAAAGATTAAGTCATTGGTGGTTACTAACAGCTCATAATTTAATAACAACTTTTGCAATTTTGCGACAAATATCACTGCTAGATCACAATTTCAGGTAATTTATTACAAAAATAGCATGTCAATGATAGTAATCTTGTGCAAGTCGTTTTATAATATAAGTAACAAAAAAATACATTGTTCACTGCAACAAGAAAATCTCAGTTATAGGAAGGTGTTTTACATGCCTAAATTAATTTTATGTAGACATGGACAAAGTGAATGGAACGCAAAAAACTTATTTACAGGATGGACTGATGTCGATTTATCTGAACAAGGTATTAACGAAGCAGTCACAGCTGGACGTAAGGTTAAAGAGAACAACATCGAAATTGATGTAGCCTATACATCACTGTTAAAAAGAGCGCTAGAAACTACAAATTATATCCTTAAAGAATCAGATCAGTTATGGATTCCAGTGCATAAAAGCTGGCGTTTAAATGAAAGACATTATGGTAAGCTTCAAGGATTAAATAAAGATGATGCGCGAAAAGAATTTGGTGAAGAACAAGTTCATAAATGGCGTCGTTCATATGATATTGAACCACCAGCTGAAACAGAAGCACAACGTGAAGAATATCTACAAAGCAGAAAATATCGTCACTTAGATAAACGTATGATGCCATACTCTGAAAGTTTAAAAACAACATTAGATCGTGTTGTACCAATTTGGACAGACCATATTTCACAACATTTATTAGATGGTCAAACAGTATTAGTTTCTGCACATGGTAACTCTATTCGCGCCTTAATCAAATACTTAGAAGATGTTTCAGATGAAGACATTATCGGTTACGAAATTAAAACAGGTGCGCCACTTGTTTATGAATTAGATGATAACTTAAACGTTACAAATAAATATTATCTTTAATAAATCAAAGCCATTACGTTGCGTGAAATGCGACGTAATGGCTTTTATGTCATTTAATGTAAGTGCTTAAGAAATAAAGATAAATATAAAGTATAAGTGTGAATAAAGATAAGTATGAATAATGAAATATTAAAATAATATGCAACAATTTGTTTTCTATTTATTAAGTGAGTGATAGGGTTACTTGCGTTTATGTTGCTTGATAATTTTTAATGCACGTTTTCTAGTTTTAATATTAGGGCTTTTTAAGTTTCGACGTGCAGTTTGTACATCTTGCTTCATATTATCGCCTCCCTTATTCATATAGTATGACGGATTAATAGTATTTTGTAAATAGGAATTATTACGATTTATTTTATTTTAAGCAAAAAATTAGGGGAGTGTTGAATTTATTAGTAAAATAGCTATTATTTATGAAATGTATGATGTTATTTTAGTGGGAGGAACATATGTCACTACAACAAAAACTTACAATGATTATCACGATGTTATTTGGCGGATTCTTTGGATTGCTAAATGAAACACTGCTAACAACCGCGTTACCTAGTATTATGGCAGATTTTCATATTGCGTATTCACAAGTGCAGTGGTTAACAACAGCATTCTTATTAACAAACGGTGTTGTTATTCCTTTGTCTGCCTTTATAATTCAGCGTTATACGACACGACAAGTGTTTCTAGTCGGAATTGCTGTCTTTTTTATTGGAACGATAATTGGAGGATTTAGTCCTCATTTTTCTGTTTTATTAATCGCACGTATTATTCAAGCATTAGGATCTGGCATTATGATGCCACTGATGATGACAACAATTTTAGATATTTTCGAGCCACATGAACGCGGCAAATATATGGGGACCTTTGGCTTGGTAATTGGACTAGCACCGGCGATTGGGCCGACATTATCTGGCTATTTAGTTGAATATTTAGATTGGAGAGCGTTGTTTCACGTAGTAGCACCTACTGCAGCATTCACATTCTTAATTGCTTTAAAAACGGTTAAAAATGTTGGCACAAAAGTGTATGCCCCAATTGATACTTTATCCATAACAATGTCAGTATTAGGATTTGGTGGCTTGCTTTATGGAGTGAGCTCTATTGCAACAGACGGGTGGAATAATCCTATTGTGCTGACAACTATAATTGTTGGTGTGATTTTTATTGCTTTATTTGTGTGGCGACAATATCAACTTGACGTACCATTATTGAATTTTGAAGTTTTTAAAAATAAGCAATTTGCCGTTGGACTAGCGATTATGTCAGTAACAATGATCTCAATGATAGGTTCAGAAACCGTGCTTCCGATGTTTGCACAAAATGTCTTACACCGCTCAGCATTAGATTCTGGATTAATGTTGTTACCTGGTGCAATAGTGATGGCAATAATGTCAATGATCTCGGGCGCATTATATGAACGCTTTGGCGTGAAATTGTTAGCATTTATAGGTGTCATTATTGTTATTGTGACAACATGTTATTTCATTTTTATGGATGAGCATACGTCGGCACTTATTTTAACAACAATTTATGGTATACGAATGATTGGTATCGCTCTGAGCTTAATGCCTATTATGACACATACTATGAATCAATTACCGCATGCGTTAAATGCACATGGCTCTTCCATGACGAATACAGCGCAACAAATCTCTGGATCAATTGGGACGGCGGCTTTAATCACTATTCTTTCCCAAGCAAGTCAAGCATTTTCGCCAGATATACAACAATATAGTGGAATGACCAAAGCTGAGATGACAGCTCAAATAAAAATTGATGCGGTGTTACATGGCTATCATGCTGGATTTTTATTTGCTGTTATCATTACAGTTATTAGTTTATTGCTTACTTTTATGTTAAAAAATCAGCGTCAATAGGCTTATGTAAAGGCATGAAAAATGATTGTAATGAGTAACTCCTTATTGACTAATAGTAAGGATAGGATTAAAATTATTCTATTCTGATAGAAATAATAGGAATATGGAGGGACTATTCAGATGAAAAGACTTTTATTTACAGTAATTGCGCTTGTTTTTGTATTAGCAGCATGTGGAAATGGTGGATCATCTAAAGATGATAAAGCGAGTAGTGATAAAACCTTAAAGGTTGGAACAGAAGGAACTTATGCACCATTTACGTATCATGATAAACAAGATAAATTAACTGGTTACGATATAGATGTGATTAAAGCAGTCGCAAAAGCAGAAGGTTATAAACTTAAATTTAATGAAACATCTTGGGATTCAATGTTTGCTGGTTTAGATGCGGGCCGTTTTGACGTCATTGCAAACCAAGTAGGCATCAATAAAGAAAGAGAACAAAAATATCAATTTTCAACGCCTTACACATATTCAAATGCTGTGTTAGTTGTGCGTGACAATGAAAAGGATATTAAATCATTTGACGATGTTAAAGGGAAAAAATTAGCGCAAACCTTTACATCTAACTATGGTAAATTAGCTAAAGATAAAGGCGCTGATATTACTAAAGTGGATGGATTTAACCAATCTATGGACTTATTATTATCTAATCGTGTTGATGGTACTTTTAACGATAGTTTATCTTATTTAGACTACACAAAACAAAAACCGAACGCTAAGATTAAAGCTATTAAAGGTCAGGCAGAACAAAGTAAATCTGGCTTTGCTTTTTCTAAAAAGGTTGACAGTAAAGTCGTTAAAGACTTTAATGAAGGCTTGAAAAAAATAAAAGATAGTGGCGAATTAGCTAAAATAGGTAAGAAATGGTTTGGTGAAGATGTTTCTAAACCTCAATAATGAACAGCAACATGCTTTAGACGCAGCTGGACAAGCCTTCGGACCTATGTTAGAAGGATTAGTTAAATATTCTATTCCGATTACAATTGTGACTTTTGTTCTTGGGTTAATTCTTGCATTATTTACTGCTTTAATGCGAATATCAACCAGTAGAATATTAAGAGCCATTGCACGTATATATGTTTCAATTATTCGAGGCACACCAATGATTGTACAATTATTTATTATCTTCTATGGTATACCAGAATTAGGAAGATTAATCACAGGTGATGCAGATAATCAATGGACACTTGCACCAGTTATTGCTGCAATTATAGGTTTATCTCTAAATGTAGGTGCGTATGCATCCGAAATTATTCGTGGTGGTATTATTTCCATTCCGAAAGGACAAACTGAAGCAGCATATTCCATTGGGATGACTTATCGTCAAACGGTGCAACGTATCATTTTACCTCAGGCTATTCGTGTGTCTATCCCTGCTTTAGGAAACACATTTTTAAGCTTGATAAAGGATACATCGCTATTAGGCTTTATTTTAGTAGCGGAAATGTTCCGTAAAGCACAAGAGGTGGCTTCAACAACGTATGAATATTTTACAATATATATTTTAGTAGCCATCATGTATTGGGTTGTCTGCTTTATTATTTCAGTGCTCCAAGGATTATATGAATCTAAAATTGAAAGAGGGTATCGTTCATGATAGAACTTAACAATATTCATAAATCCTTCAATGATAAAGAAGTGATTAAAGGCGTCAATTTGACGGTAGAAAAAGGAGAAGTCATCACATTTATTGGGCGCTCTGGTTCTGGTAAAACAACATTATTAAGAATGATGAATGCATTGGAAATTCCAACTGAAGGAACGGTTTCAGTTAACGGTGTTACTTACACGGCAGATGATAAGAAGTCACAAATTAATGTGCGTAAACAATCAGGTATGGTATTTCAAAGCTATAATCTTTTTCCTCATAAAACAGCGTTAGAGAATGTGATGGAAGGATTAGTTACCGTTAAGAAAATGAAAAAGTCTGAAGCGGAACGTATAGCATTAGCTTTATTAGAAAAGGTAGGTTTAATAAGTGTCAAAGACCAGCGTCCCCACGCTTTATCAGGTGGACAACAACAACGTGTAGCTATTGCGCGTGCATTAGCCATGAATCCTAAGGTCATGCTCTTTGATGAACCTACATCTGCGCTAGATCCTGAGCTAGTTACAGATGTATTGAAAGTGATTAGAGAGCTTGCAGATGAGGGAATGACGATGGTTATTGTGACCCATGAAATGCGCTTTGCGAAAGAAGTGTCTAACCGTATCGTGTTTATTCATGACGGCATTATCGGGGAACAAGGTCCACCAGAACAACTATTTAATCAACCAAAAACAGATGAGCTAAGACGCTTTTTGAATGTCATTAATGAAGAATAATAACATAGAATGATTAGGAGTCTGGGGCATAAAGTTCTTGGACAAATAAAAAAGGGAGCGGGACAGAATTCATAATGAATTCTTAGTCTTGCCCCGGCAAGGTTGACTAGGATTGAAAAAGCTTGGTATAAGCGTATTTTTAATCCAGTCAACTACTGCCAATATAGAGTTCATAACTTAAAACATAATGATGTCCCAGACTGTTTTTAATTATGTTGATATAAAATTACATATAAATGCGCCGTATTTTGGTGAGACTCTTGAATGAACAGGACAAGGTGAAGTTGTCCCCTAAGAAAGCGAGCCAACAATACGAGTAAATAAAGAAGCCAGTAAATGAATTTATAAAAGTTATTTACTGGATATTTTTATATGAATTCTGTCCTGCTTCTTAATTTTTTAGGTAACCTGACCCAATTAATTATTTTCTATGTGCGATAAATTGTTGTAGTTTATAAAATACCGGTTTAATTGGTTTAATAAAATCTCCAATGTATTCATATACTTGAGCGTTAAAGCCTTCTTTAAATTTTTGTACGCCAGCATCTTCAGCATCTTCACTAAAGTCTCCAGTAACACCGTAGAAATTGTAACGGTCGAGATTGTGTTCTTTCGCAAATTTAATCATTTCCCATTGTAAACGATATGCACCCATGTAAGCATTGTATTTTGGATTTGAACCACTGGATAAATAATACATTTCATGGTCGTTATAGATATATAATGCAGCCGCTAAATTTAAGATATGACCTTCTTTATCCATTTGAGTTTCAGTTTCTTTAATTTTGCGTTGATTACTTGCAACTTGTTGCGTTACTTGTGTATGTTTATTTTTATTTTTCTTAGAGTTTGGACTCTCTTGTAAAGCAGTTTCTATGTCTGAAAGCTGTTGCTTCAATTTATCACGATCTGCCTTTAACGTAGCCAAGTAATCATTTAAATCGATATAAGCCAATTTTAGCATTGCATGATCTTGGTATATTTTTTGCATTTCTATAAAGTAAGGTTCATCTCTAAATGAAAAACCATGCTTTTCTTCAGCCATTTGGAATAACTCGAAAAACGTATGCGTGTCTTCAATCGGCAATGTTTTAACTTTGACACCCATTTCATAGGTTTTTTTAATATTGCGACGCGTTTGATAATCCATTTCTTTCATCAATTGATCTTCGTTCTTGTCTTTTAAATCCAGTACAGAAAGCCAACGAATTTGACTCATCATATCGTAGCCAACTGACCAGCCTTGATGTTTATAACCTAAATCTTCTAATGTTTTTATTACTGCACGATTGTCGTAAGATTTTAAAATCTCACCATCTGCGTTATGTAAGTTCTCTAAAATATATGGATCAACAAGGACATAAAGACAATTGCGTTGTTTTAAAAAGTTTGTGAGAGATTTAAAGAAATAATGAACTAATTCAATATTGCTGTAATCCATGACTGGACCGCGATGGGTGTAAAAGTATTTAAAGAAGCGTAAGGCAGGTGCTTCCGTTAATAGACAAGCAGCAATTACTTCATTCTGGTCATCTTTTACGCCAACCAAATGAACATCATGTTTCATTTCTGAGCGAGTGAGGTAATGCATACTTGATTGGGTATAATGTGAAAAATGTGTTTTAGTAAATTGATCGAATTCTTCTGCAGTGATAGTCATGAACTTCATATTAAATCTACTCCTCTATTTTACTGAATAGGTATAGTGTAACAAAATTACATTATAAATACACATATTATTCCATCATACTTTAGTTGTATAAGTTCGAAAATGGAATAAAAGTAATATTATATTATTTAACATTTATTAACTTGTTATTTCAACTGGCACGTTTGCCCGTATCGTTGTATGATTAGACATGTATTAAAGGATGATAGGGAATCCTAGATTAAATAAATTAAAAGCTTAGGAGTGAATAACTTGAAAAAGTTAGCAATGGCCTTAACATTAATCGTTCTACTGCTGACAGCTTGCAGCAGTGGTAAATATACCGAAAAGATAGATAAGGCGGTTAAAATGCAAGATGATAAGCAAGAACGTTTAGCAAAACATGATCAAGGCGACGTCGTTAAGCATTTTGATAAAAAGGATGCTAACATTTATGTCTTTGAACATGGCAAATATGTCATTTTAGGATATAAACCGCTTAGTGATAATGATGAGATTCACTATTATGCGTATCAATTTAGTGGTAAAACGATAAGTTTTAAAGAAAATTTCGATGCAAAGGGATATATTCAAAAGCACGATCCAGATTATAAAGAAGAAAATATGAACTAACCTAAACGTTAAGGAGCACATATGAAAAAACGATTACCCATCATACTATTATTGACTTTTTTAGTTATTTTAAGTGCATGTGCACAACAAAAGAAAGACGCTCCAAGTGCACCACAAGCTACTAAACATAATAAACCCCTTATCGTTGAGTATGGCGATTACAAGTGCCCATATTGTAAAAAAGTAGAAACACAAGTCATGCCAACAATTAAAAAGAAATATATTGATACAGGTAAAGCAGACTATCAATTCATCAACATGGCTTTTTTAGGCAAAGATTCCATTATTGGTGCGCGTGCAGGCCATGCAGTTAATGCTATTGCCCCACAAGCATATTTAGATTTTCAACAAAAAATATACGCTGCACAAGAGAAAAATGATGACAAAGAATGGATTACACCAAAATTAATCGACAAACAAATAGATCAACTTAATATTAGTCAACAACAAAAGCACAAAATCAAAGCAGATTATAAACAAGAAAATAGTCAGTCATGGAAAGCGGCTGATAAAGATAAACAATTATATAAGAAGCATCATATATCCAAAGCACCAACTGTATTTATTAATGGTAAAAAAGTAAAAGACCCATATGATATAAAAAGCTGGGAACAACAACTTGATAAATAAGCACTTCGTAAAAAACATATTGATCAACTAACATATAAAGGAGGATAGGTCATATGCACATTGAACGCCAATTAAATCAAATCATTGCGCATATAACATTTCATGCTCCTATCATTGAAGTGTTCAAGGCTTATACAATACAATCACTATTTGAACAATGGTTTCATCCACCAGGTGCTAAAATTAAGGTCTATCATTTTGAAGCAGTGACTGGTGGAAAAGCATTTTATGCTATTACAACACCAGAAGCGACTAGTTATACATTAACCGAATACCATATGGTTCAAGCACCGTATCAGATTGTTTACTTTGATTTCTTTGCTACAAAAGACGGTGATAAAGATACACGATTACCAGGGATGAAAGTGGTATTAGAATTCAAACAATTGAATAAGCAACAAACAGAAGTGACGTCTACGACTATTTTTCCAACTGCGACAGCTGCTGAACAAGCGTTATCCATGGGTGTTGAAACTGGTATGCGAAAGACTTTAACTCAGCTTGAACGACTACTAAAAAAAGAATTGTCATGAAAATGACACGCTTTAATTAATGCGATTACGTTAAAATAATCTTGAAAAGAGGTTGATAACAATGAAATCAAGATATTTAAAAGTTTTAGTCTTATATGCATATAGTACATTGGTACCGACATTAATATTTAATTCTAAGTGGATTAAAAGTCCTTCATTAAAATATCTCTTAAGACTAGCGCTTGGCTATGGCTACTTTGCTTTAGGATTAAAAATTTTATCAAAACTCAAACGTCAATAGGTATGTTGAACAACTTAACCTATTATTATAAGAATATATTGGGAAATGCTATTAATGAATGAACTATTTCAATTCGTTAATAGCATTTTTCCTTATACTGTAAGTTTTGATAAATATTGCTTATATGAGCCTCATAATCAATACGATGTACCTTATAAATTAATCATTAATTTTTCTACCTGACCATTTCTTAATGGTTAGCATTAAAAAGCCACAAATAATGATTAAACTCATAACGTATAGGATTAACGTTAAAACATAAGGTACACTATTTTGGAAATACATAGGAATATAGCGTGTAGCATATGTGATTGGCATGTAATACCATGACTGGTCGCCTAAAACTTCCACACCAAAATAGATGTTAAATATTACACTAAATATACCTCCAACAATTGCAAGCACGCTTTTGATAAAGAGACCGATCATAAATATGATGACTGTTATTAAAATATTAAATAGCAGACTAGTCAATAAGTAAAATAAGCTAATATTTAAGTTTTCACTCATGATGATTAAATTTAAAGTAGAAATGATTAACGATAGGACGTAGTTTATATAAATATACATGAGTGTGGCTAGAGCCCATGATAAACGGCTAGTCTTACTTAAAATATGGTTGAAATGTCCTATGCTCTCTTCAAATTTAATTGTCTGAAACACTGTGATGGACAATATTAATGGCGTAATTGCATTAAAGCAACCAGTATATATTTGAATAGCTGTTTTATGCCATGAGGGACCTAAATAGAAATCAATACATAAAATATAAAAAAGTGTAAACATGAGTGGTATATAGGTTAAAATGTCTGATATAAATTTTAATTTTATGATTTTAAATTCATTTATCATTTTATCCTCCAAGATTTATTATTATTTAAGAAGAAAAATGCAACGAAATAAATGGTACTTACGATTAAAACGATTAATAAAGCATGTAAATCATTAAAAAATGGGCTCGACTTAGATAATAAAGTACCATTTGGATGTAATGATAAAGTGATTAATGGAATTCTACCGATATAAGACCAAGGGAGAATCCAAAATATTTTTGTCATAGTTATAGTAATTATGCTTAATATTGATAAAAAAAGATTTAGAAATATCGCAAGAAAAATACCTGTATTTCTCACTAAAATAAAGTTTATAGGTATCAACGATAAACTAGAAATTAAAATAAGTGTTATCGTCACGAATATTAGTAATGGGTTTATTGGAGCACCAGAAGTTAATGCGTTACCAATCATTGAAACGATAAATATCAAAATAGCATGAATGATAAAGCCTATGATGGTTACAATGATTTTGTTTTTAATCATGCTGTTAATAGACCAATTGTTGCTTTTGTAATAAGAAAAATGATTGTTTTTTATTTCCATGTTGAGGAGAGAGTTAGCAACGATACATGTAAGTATAGGTATCACGAAAAACGGCCATAAATTAAACGTCAAAGATAAATATGGAGAAAGTTTATTCTTATCAGGTTGACCTTGAGCAAATAACGCCGTAAATATTGCAAAAGCTAAAAATATTAATGGCGATGAAATGAGCATATACATAGCTGAGGAACTTTTTAATTTAAGTAATTCAGTCTTTAAATTTTTCATCATAATTTACTCCTTTGTAATATCGAAAAATATTTTTTCTAGATTTTCATTAGTATTATTTTCTTTTTGATACTTTAATTTACCGTTGTGAATAATACCGATATGATCAGCTAATATTTGTATTTCGGAAAGTATATGACTTGATACGATGATGCTTGTACCTTGCTGAGTTAAATCTTTCAATAATGTTCTTAAATCTTGTATACCATAAGGGTCAAGGCCATTTGATGGCTCATCGAGTATTAATAACTTTGGTTTTTTTATTAGCGCCATTGCAATGCCTAAACGTTGTTTCATTCCCAGTGAAAAATCTTTAACTTTTTTCTGTTTATCTACTTTCAGTTTGACCTTTTTTAATACTTGTGGAATATTGTCAAAAGGTATATTTTCATTTAAAGCTACGATTTTTAGATTATCATAAGCATTTAGATGGTTATAAGTGGGCGGGGACTCTATTAACGAGCCAATACTTGATAAATCATTTCTGACCATCTGTGCGCCATCTAAAAATATTTCGCCATGTGAGCTGGATAATATACCACAAATGATTTTAAGTAATGTTGATTTTCCAGCGCCATTAATACCTAATAAGCCATAGACTTCGTTTGGAGCAACTTTTAAATTAATATCATTTAAGACTACATTGTTTTTGAACTTTTTGGATAAATTTTTGGTTTCTATTTTGTAAGTGTTCATTAAGATACCTCCTCTGTGATTAATTTCATCGTAGCACGAGAAAAAAATATTACTACTTACACTTTTGTAAGTAACAAAATAAGTAATCATTTAAACATTGTTGTGTTATAGTGAATTTAATTAAAGGAGGAAAAATGTATATATTATTATTGGTTGTTTTCATTCTTTTAGGTATAGCATATTTACTGTTTAAAGCAAATAGTCGACTTAATATTTACTGTACGTCTATTATCATTGTTTTAATGTATATTTTAGTATCTTATTATTTGAATAGATTATTTGATTTTAACTTAATGGTTTTAAGTAGTTATTTATTATTGTCAATGCTCGTGATTATCGCCTTTATTCTCTATTTATTTTGGGATAGTAAAAAATTATTGAAAAATGAAGGCAGTCGTCTTACAAACTTTTTGAGTTTATCGTTAGCGATGTGGATTGTAATTTTGATTGCTTTATTTCCAGTATCGTTTATCGTTAACAATGATGTGTCAAAATATATATTTGTAACATATTTATTCACTACGTTAATATTTACGTATTTTTTTGGCTTAATATTGAGCTGCTGGCTTTTAGCTATATTTTATTCAACATTAAATAGCAATAAGTCTATTGATATTTTTTTAGTGCTAGGATCCGGTTTAATAAATAATAAAGTTACACCACTTTTAGCTAGTAGAATTAATGCAGGCTTAGAAATTTATCAAAAGCAAAATAATAAGCAGCATTTGTTTTTAGTGAGTGGTGGCCAGGGTGATGATGAGCTGCGACCTGAGTCAGTTGCTATGAAGGAATATCTAGTAGATAAAGGTATCGTTGAGGATGAGATTATTTGTGAACAACAATCGAAAACGACATATGAAAATTTATATTTTTCTAAGAAAATGATAGAAAATTTACCATTAAATAAACCTAATATTTTAATATGCACAAATGATTTTCATATTCTAAGAGCGATGTTTTTAGCGAAAAAATTGCATTTCAAAAATTTTTACAGCGTTGGCAGTAAAACGAAAAGCTATTTTTTCACCAATGCTTTTATTAGAGAAGTGATTGCCATTATTAAAATGGATTGGTGGTTTCATCTTGTAATTATGTTGGCTAGTATCGCATGGTATATTCTTACAATGGTAAATATTTAAAAGATTTAATATAGTAATATAAGTATCTTCCATTAGGGAGGGCGTTGAGCTCAATCTTTAATGGAAGTTTTTTATATGTTTTAGTTTCAAATATAGAATGTCGATTTATTTAGAATTTGTGTGATACATAAGCTGCTTTTCATAGAAAATACATGTATTATTTCAAAAGCGATAAATTTATAGTATGTTACATTTTAATTTTTAAAATTTTCATATATTATGTGTATTTTTTTAAAGCTTTATAGTTTTATTATGTCTTTATGGATATAATAGGTCTATATTAAATGATGACATACATAGGAGGAAGTTTAGATGTTAAAAAATGCAAAGACACTTGATGACACACATGCGACACGTGCACAAATTGAAAGTGCAGCTGGTCAAGTGCAAATGAAGGAAGTCATGCTTGATAAGACGCCAGGGAGATATATGGTAAAAGCAATCATGGCTGGCTTTTTATTGGCGATTGTAACAGTATTTATGTTTGCTGTTAAGACACAGTTTGCCGGAACTAATGACGGGCTGGTTAATTTGCTTGGTGCAATCGCATTTAGCTTAGCCTTAGTATTGATCGTATTAACTAATTCAGAACTATTGACGAGTAATTTTATGTACTTGACTGTGGGCTGGTATTATAAAGTGATTTCTATGTCTAAAATAATGAAAGTGATTACTTTTTGTTTTATTGGTAATATTATTGGTGGGATTTTTTTATTTTTCTTGATGAAATTTGCGCATATTATGACACCTGAAATGATTCAAAGTTTAACGGCATTGGTACATAAGAAAACGATTGATTCGACATGGTACAATATTTTAGTTAAAGCTATTTTTTGTAACTTCTTTATCAATATTGGTATTTTTGTCTCTATGAAGTTTAAAGAAGGTTTAGCCAAAGCATTCTTCATTGCGTGTGGCGTGATTGTCTTTGTCTTTATGGGTTATGAACACGTTGTCTTTAATACAGGATTATATGCAGGTATGGCTTTCTTTAATTTGGATGCTTTGTCATGGTTAGGTGTATTGAAAAATGTTGTTTTTGCATTTATTGGTAACTATATAGGTGGCGGTATCTTTATTGGTTTCGTATATGCTTACCTGAATGGTACACGAGATAGTTTAGTTAAATAATTAAAATGATGTAGATGCTATAATGAAATATATAGATTATATTTTAGAAATTCTAAATACATCTTTGGAGTGTAACAGACTTTTATGTAGGACGTTACGCTCCTTTTTTAGAAAAATATTGACTTATGATACATTAAATCTTATTATTTTAATCAACATTATTAATCATGTATCGGGGGGATACGATGGTAGCGAATATTTTAGTCGCGCATGGCATGCGTCAAGGAGATCAAAATGAGGCATTAACAGGCTTTGTGGCTCAATTGTTAGAGCATGAAAGCTATCCATATGATTTGGCGTTTATTGAAAGTGAAGAAAAAAGTATTTCACGCATCATGACGCATTATTTGAATCAAGGAGAAACAGAATTTAAAATTGTGCCACTACTCATCTTTTCTGCCATGCATTATTTAGTGGATATTCCAGAAATATTAGCACAAATAAAGGAGCAACATCCAAATATTAACTATCTCTTAAGTCAGCCTTTAGGAACGCATGCATTAATGCAGGAAATTATTCAACAACGCATTGAACAAGTTCATATCGACAAAGATGACAAAGGTAAAGTAGCAGTTGTTTTAATCGCACATGGTAGTCGCTCTTATACACAAGCACATGATGAATTAGAAACCTTTAATCATCAGCTAGCTACAGATTATTCTGTATTCTCCAGAACATTGTATGGCGATATAAGCTTTAAAAATGATTTGGATAAGTTAGCTAAGCGCTTTTCCAAGTTAATTATCGTGCCGATGTTTTTATATGATGGACGCTTAGTGAATAAAGTAAAAAAACTAATCGCGCAAATGGACATACAATCAGAATTGCTTATTACACCATCTCTGAATTTCGATCCGCTTTTGAAAGATATTATTAGCGCACGTCTTGAGGAATTATCATTTTAAAGAAAATAATTAAAGATGATATCAGTAACAATCAGTAAAGTTTCGCACTTTATTGGTTGTTTTTTTATGTTAGGGAATTCCCTAATTTTGTGATTTTATTCACAAAAATGGCTTGTATTGGTCTACAATAAAATTGAAAAGTGATAGCTGGAATATCATTAATCAAGTTAATGAACCTTTAAGGGCATAGGTATTTCCAGCAATCTTTAAAAGATTAAAAGGGGCGACATTATGGCTAAGCAAAAATTAGTGTTGATAGGTAATGGTATGGCAGGTATACGCACGATAGAAGAAATACTAGAGCGTTCCGATTCAACCTTTGACATTACAGTGATTGGTAAAGAACCTTATCCTAACTATAATCGCATCATGCTATCCAATATTTTACAAAATAAAATGACGATTGACGACACAATTATGAATCCATTTGATTGGTACAAAGCGCATGATATTAACTTAATTATCGATGACCCAGTTGAGCACGTTAATCGCGAAGGACAATATGTTGTAACATCAAAAGGGCTAACGGTTTCTTATGATATTTGTATCTTTGCCACAGGCTCATCAGCTTTTGTATTACCTATTCCAGGGGCTGATTTGCCAAGTGTAATCGGTTGGAGAACGATTAAAGATACTGAACAAATGATGACAATTGCACAAACGAAAAAACGTGCCGTCGTTATTGGAGGCGGTCTTCTTGGATTAGAATGTGCGCGTGGATTATTAGATCAAGGCATGGAAGTTACTGTCTTACATCTAGCAGATTGGTTGATGGAAATGCAATTAGATGCAAAGGCGGGCGCATTACTCAAAGCGGATTTGGAACAACAAGGTATGAAGATTGAGTTACAAGCGAACTCACAAGAAATTATTGGTCAAGATGATGTTGAAGCTATTAAATTAGCAGATGGTCGTGTGATAGAAACAGACCTTATTGTGATGGCAGTGGGTATCAGACCTTATGTGCAAGTTGCCCGTGATGCTGGACTAGAGGTCAACAGAGGTATTGTCGTTAATGATTATTTACAAACGAGTGATGCACATATTTATGCTGTTGGAGAGTGTGCTGAGCATCAAGGACACGTATATGGACTTGTTGCTCCTTTATATGAACAAGGCAAAGTGTTAGCCGATTATTTAACTGGTAGAAAAACAGAGGGCTATCATGGCTCAACAACATTCACATCCTTAAAAGTATCTGGGTGCGATTTATACAGTGCTGGACAAATTGTTGAAGATGAAGACGTACACGGTATAGAAGCATTTAATAGCGTAGATAACGTTTATAAAAAAGTATTTTTAAAAGATCAAGCGGTTGTGGGAGCTGTACTATACGGTGATACGGACGATGGCTCTAGGTTTTATAGCATGATGAAAAAGCATGAATCACTTGAAGATTATACGTTAATGGCACTATTACAGAAAAAAGGTGCCGATGCTGGTTTATCAATTGCTGATATGAGCGATGACGAAACGATATGTGGTTGTAATGGTGTAGATAAAGGCACCATTGTAAATGCAATTAAATCTAAAGGTTTAACGTCTGTGGCAGAAGTGACTAAAATGACTAAAGCGGGTAATTCATGCGGAAAATGCAAAGGGCAAATCAGCCAAATTCTAGAGTATACGCTTGGTGATGGCTTTTACGCTGCTAAGCCAACAGGAATCTGTGCCTGTACAGAACTGACTAGAGATCAAATCGTCACACAAATTAGAGCTAAAGGCTTAAAGACATCTAAAGAAGTGAGACATGTCTTGAACTTTAAAGATAAAAATGGTTGTCCTAAATGTCGACCAGCTATTAATTATTATTTAAATATGGTCTATCCTCATGAACATGCAGATGAACGTGAGTCACGTTTTGCTAATGAACGCTATCATGCCAATATTCAAAATGATGGTACGTTTTCAGTCATACCTCAAATGCGTGGAGGCGTCACAGATGCAGATCAATTGATACGTCTTGGACAAGTAGCCAAAAAATATGATGTACCGCTAGTTAAAGTTACTGGTTCACAACGTATCGGATTATATGGATTGAAAAAAGAACAATTACCACAAGTATGGCAAGATTTAGGCATGCGTTCTGCATCTGCCTATGGAAAGAAAACTCGTTCTGTTAAAAGCTGTGTTGGTAAAGAGTTTTGTCGATTTGGGACACAATATACGACGCGTTTAGGAATTCGTTTAGAAAAAACATTTGAATATATCGACACACCACATAAATTTAAAATGGGTGTGTCAGGTTGTCCAAGAAGTTGTGTAGAATCAGGGGTTAAAGACTTTGGTGTTATTTCTGTTGAAAATGGCTTCCAGATTTATATTGGTGGTAACGGTGGTACAGAAGTAACCAAAGGTCAATTCTTAACGACTGTAGCTACAGAAGATGAAGTGATTAAACTTTGCGGTGCATTGATGCAATATTACCGTGAAACAGGTGTGTATGCAGAGCGTACAGCTCCTTGGTTAGAGCGTTTAGGTTTCGATAATGTTAAAGCAGTGTTGTTGGATCCTGAAAGACAAGATGCATTATATACACGTATCATGGATGCGAAACAAGCAGTTTCAGAAGAACCTTGGCAAGCAATTGTTCACAATAAACATGCACAAAAAATCTTTGAAGTTGAGAAGGTGTAAACGATGAGAACAGGAGAAAAAGTAAAAGTATTAACAATCGATGATTTAACACCTTTAATAGGGAAAAAGGTCATTGTTGATGGTAATGAAATAGGTATATTTCTAACTGAAAGTGGTCATATTCATGCTATTCATAATGTTTGTCCGCACAAACAAGGTCCTTTGTCAGAAGGAACGGTCAGTGGTGAATATGTATACTGTCCCCTGCATGATCAAAAAATTGATTTAGCATCTGGTGAAGTTCAAGAACCTGATGAAGGTTGTGTAACCGTATATCCAGTAGAAGTCATTGACGGAGATGTCTACGTATGTCTATAGCCAATGGTGGCAAGGTATATCTTGTAGGCGCTGGTCCAGGAAATCCTAATTTATTAACGAAACAAGCCGAACGTTTAATTAGAGAAGCGGATATTATATTGTATGACCGTTTAGTCAATCCACTTATTTTACAGTATGCGTCAGAGAAAGCAGTCTTCGTTAATGTCGGTAAAAAGCCATACCATAAACACATTCAACAAGTACAGATTAATCATAAAATGATTGCTGCGGCACATCAATATAAACATGTTGTTAGATTAAAAGGTGGTGATCCTGCGATATTTGGTCGTGTTTATGAAGAGCTTGAGGCATTAAAACAACAAGCGATAGAAGTAGAAATTGTCCCAGGCATTACGTCTGCGAGTGCTGCAGCAGCAACTATGAATGTCGGACTAACGATGCGTCAAGTTGCACCAAGTGTCACTTTTTCAACAGGGCATTTCAAAGATGATGTCAGCAATGAAACAGATATTAGAAATTTACACAATGGTGGTACACTTGCCATTTATATGGGAGTTAAGCGTTTAGGGCATATTATTCAACAAATTACTGCGGTATCAACTGAAGATTATCCAATTGCAGTGATTTTTAATGCTTCTTGGTATAACGAAACAACCGTAATAGGGCGTTTATCAACCATCGAAGCGCAATTAACTAAGATAAATTTAGAAGGACAACCTGGCATTTGTTTGGTTGGTCCTATCGTAGAACATATGTCACAAATACCTAAGGCTAACAGCAGAGATAGCATATTAAAGATACTCGTAGGTGAAAAAGAACAGGCGCTAATACAAGCTGAACATTTAGCAGATATAGGAACACCATGTCTGATACAACCAAGTAAGACAGCACATCAAAGTCAGCACGATTTATTTCAACATATCATCGCACAACATCAGTGTGATTATATCTATATGGAGTAAGTGTGAGTCTGGGACATCACTATGTTTTAGGCTATAAACTATATATTGGCAGTTAAACTCGCCGGGGCGGGACAGAAGTCATTATGAATTCTGTCTCGCTTCTTTTTATTTTTGAAAATTTAGGGTTTCAACTAAGGCAATTAGGCAATTCCCTAATATTAGAACTTTGTGAAAAAATATACAATGTAACTAAGACAATGATATGAATGTTGAATGTAGCACTCGTGTTAAACCTTTTACGGGAGGACATATAGATGGGGAAATTTGGATTGAACTTTTTTAAGCCAACTGAAAAATTTAACGGTAATTGGTCCATTTTAGAAAGTAAAAGCAGAGAATGGGAGAAAATGTATCGTGAACGTTGGAGCCATGACAAAGTCGTTCGTACTACGCATGGGGTCAATTGTACAGGATCATGTTCCTGGAAAGTTTTTGTGAAGAATGGCGTGATTACTTGGGAAAATCAACAAACTGACTATCCAAGTTGTGGTCCGGATATGCCTGAATTTGAACCAAGAGGTTGTCCTCGTGGTGCATCATTTTCTTGGTATGAGTATAGTCCGTTGCGTGTTAAATATCCTTATATTAGAGGTAAACTATTGGATTTATGGACTACAGCACTTGAAGAAAACAACGGTAATCGCATTGCAGCATGGGCCTCAATAGTTGAAGATGAAGAAAAAGCTAAGCAATATAAATCAGCAAGAGGTATGGGTGGACACGTCAGAGCTAGTTGGAAAGATGTCACAGATATCATTGCGGCGCAGCTTTTATATACGATAAAAAAAGACGGACCAGACCGAATTGCTGGATTTACACCTATTCCAGCTATGTCGATGATTAGTTATGCTGCTGGAGCTAGATTTATTAGTTTATTAGGTGGAGAAATGTTGAGTTTTTATGATTGGTATGCTGACCTACCACCTGCATCACCACAAATATGGGGTGAACAAACAGATGTACCAGAATCAAGTGATTGGTTCAATGCAGCTTACATTATTATGTGGGGATCAAACGTACCTCTTACACGTACACCGGACGCGCATTTTATGACCGAAGTACGTTATAAAGGAACTAAAGTTATTTCGGTCGCTCCGGATTATGCTGAAAACGTAAAGTTTGCCGACAACTGGCTGGCACCGCATCCAGGTACTGATGCTGCAATTGCTCAGGCGATGACACACGTGATTTTACAAGAATTTTACCAAAATGAGCCGAATGAAATGTTTATTAATTATGCCAAACAGTATACGGATATGCCGTTTGTTATTATGTTAGACCAAGATAAGCAAGGCTATAAAGCAGGGCGATTTTTACGTGCAAGTGACTTAGGTATTGACAGTGACAATAATGAATGGAAGCCAATGATTTATGATTTAGAGAGCCAACAGTTTGTGGTACCTAATGGCACGATGGGACAACGTTGGGAAGAAGGTAAACAATGGAATCTTAAATTGGAAACTGATGATGGTCAAACAATCAATCCAACACTGACGATGGCGAATACTGAATATGACATCAAAACCATTCAATTTCCATATTTTGATAGCGATGGTGATGGAATCTTTAAGCGACCAATTCCAACATACACGTTACAGTTAGCCAATGGTCAAAACGTTCAAGTGACGACAGTTTATGATTTGATGGCCAGTCAGTATGGTATACAGCGTTTCAATCATGCCATGGAGGCAACATCCTATGATGACCAGCAATCCAAGTATACACCAGCTTGGCAGGAATCAATTACTGGTGTTAAAGCATCGACTGTGACTCAAATTGCACGAGAGTTTGCGCAAAATGCGATAGAAACTGGTGGTCGCTCGATGATTATTATGGGTGCAGGTATTAATCATTGGTTTAATTCTGACACCATTTATCGCTCAATTCTAAATTTGGTCATGTTATGTGGCTGTCAAGGTGTAAATGGTGGAGGCTGGGCACATTATGTTGGACAAGAAAAATGTCGTCCTATTGAAGGATGGAATACGGTTGCCTTTGCCAAAGATTGGCAAGCACCACCACGCTTACAAAATGGTACAAGTTGGTTTTATTTTGCGACTGATCAATGGAAATATGAAGAATCCAATGTAGCTAGTTTAACTTCACCTCTTGCACAACATGTTAAGCACCAGCATCCTGCTGATTACAATGTGACTGCTGCTCGCTTAGGCTGGTTACCATCTTATCCACAGTTTAATAAAAACAGCTTACTCTTTGGAGAAGAGGCGAAAGAAGCTGGCGATGCGTCAAACGAAGCAATTATTAAACGTGCAGTTGATGCCGTGAAAAATAAAGAAACACAGTTTGCAATTGAAGATCCTGATTTGAAGAAGAATCATCCTAAAACATTATTTGTTTGGCGTTCAAATTTAATTTCAAGCTCTGCAAAAGGGCAAGAATATTTTATGAAGCATTTATTAGGTACTAAATCTGGCTTGATGGCTGAACCTAATGAGCATGATAAGCCTGAAGAAATTACTTGGCGAGACGATACAATAGGCAAACTTGATTTATTAGTATCATTAGATTTTAGAATGACAGCTACACCACTCTATTCAGATATTGTGTTGCCAGCTGCAACTTGGTATGAAAAGCATGATATCTCATCAACGGATATGCATCCTTTCGTACATCCATTCAATCCAGCAATAGATCCACTATGGGAATCGCGCTCAGATTGGGATATCTATAAGACATTAAGTAAAGCAGTTTCAGAAATGGCAAAAGATTATTTGCCAGGTACTTATAAGGATGTTGTGACTACACCATTAGGTCATGATTCTAAGCAAGAGATTTCAACACCATTCGGTCAAGTCAAAGATTGGTCTAAAGGAGAAATAGAAGCAGTTCCCGGACGCACAATGCCTAATTTTACTGTAGTTGAACGGGATTACACTCAAATATATAACAAATTTGTTACGTTAGGACCTTTGTTGGAAAACGGGAAAATAGGTGCGCATGGTGTGAGTTATCATGCGGGTGAACAATATGAGGAACTAAAAAGTATGATAGGAACTTGGAATGATGACGACATAACATCAATCAGAAATCAACGTCCACGTATCGATACAGCAAGGAAAGTGGCTGATGCGATTTTAAATGTTTCATCTGCGACGAATGGTAAGTTATCTCAAAAATCATATACCGATTTAGAACAACAAACCGGTATGCCATTGAAAGATATTTCTAGCGCACGTGAAGCCGAAAAGCTATCATTTTTAAATATTACTGCACAACCTAGAGAAGTGATTCCAACTGCCGTTTTTCCTGGATCAAATAAAAATGGCCGTCGCTATTCACCGTTTACAACAAATATCGAACGACTTGTTCCTTTCAGAACATTAACAGGAAGACAAAGCTACTATATTGATCATGAAATATTTCAGCAATTTGGTGAAAGTTTACCAGTATACAAACCGACATTACCGCCGATGGTCTTTGGCACACGAGATAAACAAGTAAAAGGCGGACAAGATGCCCTAGTATTACGATACTTAACACCACATGGTAAATGGAATATCCACTCGACTTATCAAGACAATCAGCACATGCTGACATTATTTAGAGGTGGACCTGTTGTTTGGTTATCAAATGAAGATGCCGAGGCGCATGGCATTAGTGATAATGATTGGCTCGAAGTATATAACAGAAACGGTGTTGTGACTGCGCGTGCCGTCACATCTCATCGAATGCCTAGAGGAACAATGTTTATGTATCACGCACAGGATAAGCATATTGAAACACCTGGCTCAGAAATCACAGATACGCGAGGAGGTTCTCATAATGCACCAACTCGTATTCATTTAAAACCGACACAGCTGGTTGGTGGATATGCACAAATAAGCTATCACTTTAACTACTATGGACCGATTGGCAATCAAAGAGATATCTATGTGGCCGTGAGAAAAATGAAGGAGGTCAATTGGCTTGAAGATTAAAGCACAAATTGCAATGGTATTGAACTTAGACAAATGTATTGGTTGTCATACGTGCAGTGTGACATGTAAAAATACATGGACGAATAGACCGGGTGCGGAGTATGTGTGGTTTAATAATGTAGAAACAAAGCCAGGTGTTGGATATCCAAAACGTTGGGAAGACCAAGAGCAATATAAAGGCGGTTGGGTGCGCAACAATAAAGGCAAACTTCAACTTAAATCAGGGAGTCGCTGGTCAAAAATTGCTTTAGGAAAAATCTTCTATAATCCTGATATGCCAGTAATTAAAGATTACTATGAACCATGGTTTTACAATTATGAACATTTGACAACAGCTAAACAAGGGCAACATTCTCCTGTAGCAAAAGCACATTCAGTTATTTCAGGTGATAAGTTGGATTTACAATGGGGTCCTAACTGGGAAGATGATCTTGCAGGTGCACATGTTACTGGACCAGAAGATCCTAATATTCAACGAATTGAAGAAGATATCAAGTTTCAATTTGATGAAACATTTATGATGTATTTGCCACGTTTGTGTGAACATTGTTTAAATCCAAGTTGTGTGGCATCATGCCCATCTGGTGCAATGTACAAACGGGATGAAGATGGTATTGTACTTGTTGACCAAGAAGCCTGCCGTGGTTGGCGTTATTGCATGACTGGCTGTCCGTATAAAAAAGTTTATTTTAACTGGAAGACAAATAAAGCAGAAAAATGTACATTCTGCTTTCCAAGAATTGAAGCCGGGCTTCCTACAGTTTGTTCTGAAACATGTACGGGTCGTATGCGTTATTTAGGTGTGCTTTTATATGATGCAGATCGTGTGCATGAAGCGGCATCTGCTGAAAATGAACAAGCGTTGTACGAAAAGCAACTTGATATTTTTCTAAATCCATTTGATGAAGATGTGATTGCACAGGCTGAAAAGGACGGCATTAACCATGAGTGGATCGAAGCAGCTCAACATTCTCCGGTATATAAGTTGGCTATAGAGTATAAGTTGGCCTTTCCGCTACATCCCGAATATAGAACGATGCCTATGGTATGGTATTGTCCGCCGCTTAGTCCAATCATGAGTTATTTTGAAGGTAAAGGTGCTAAGCAAGATCCAGATATGATCTTCCCAGCAATTGATGAAATGCGTTTACCTGTTGAGTATTTAGCAAGCTTGTTTACAGCTGGAGATACGAAACCAGTGAAAGAAGCTTTGCAACGCATGGCAATGATGCGAAGTTATATGCGTGCTCAAGTAACGAATCAACCATTTGCGATGCATAAATTAGAAAGATTAGGCTTATCTGAGCAGCAGTTAAAAGATATGTATCGCTTGTTAGGTATAGCTAAATATGAAGAGCGATTTGTAGTGCCTACATCACACAAAGAAACTTACTTAGATACGTATCGTGCACAAGGTAGCCAAGGGTATGGTGGAGAATATTTTGGAGAAAATTGTGAAGGTTGTGGCGTAGCAGTAGGTTCTGGAAAGACAGGACAAGAAGTTTATAATGATCATTTCTATGGAGGTATTTTCCGTGATTAATCTTGCAAATTTTAGACAATATCAAGATAGTTTTGGCTATATTGCACAGCAACTGAATTTTCCAGAAAAAATCACTTTCAATCAAAATATCTTTCAAGAGACCATAGCGCCTTCACATCCCGCATATGCCGACCTTGTTGCTTATCGCACAATGATGGAACAGTACACTTTATCAGAAATTAAGGCAATATACACGGATACCTTTGATTTTAGTAAGAAGGCACCATTATATATGACATATAATAAATTTGATACACAAAAAGAACGCGGGCAGATGTTGGCTAAATTAAAGGTCTTATATGAGATGTTTGGCTTGAAAATGGTTGATAATGAACTGTCTGATTATTTACCGCTAATGTTGCAGTTTTTACATGTGGCACAATGGCATGATGATCCACGTGCGGAAGATAATATTCAGTTAGTCATTATGATTATTGAAGATGGCACGTATACGATGGCAAACTTGTTGGCTGAGGATCACAATCCGTATGCCTATGTGGTCCGTGCTTTGCGTCAGACATTAAAAGAATGTCTTGAAGCACCAAAAGGGGTGACAACACATGCTTAATCAATTTTTATGGGTGATTTATCCCTATCTTTGTGTTGCTATTTTTGTAATTGGTCATATCGCGCGGTATAAATATGATCAATTTTCATGGACAGCTAAATCAAGCGAATTAATTGAGAAGAAACAATTGAAATGGGGAAGTTTATTATTTCATTTAGGTATCATTCCTGTGTTTTTGGGGCATGTTGTTGGTTTAGCCATTCCAGCACACTGGATAGAGTTTTTAGGTGTTAGCAATCATTTGTATCACTTTGGCGCTGTGTATATTGGTAGTATCTTTGGTATAATGACGTTGATTGGCATGTTGTTGTTAACAAGTAGACGCTTAACACTTAAGAATGTTAGACGCTTAAGTTCAGCATCAGATATATTTGTTAATCTCTTATTACTCATTATTATCTTTATGGGATGTTATTCGACGTTAGTTACAAATGCGGTTACGCCAGATTTTGATTATCGCCAAACGATATCAATTTGGTTTAGACATCTATTTACATTCTCACCGGATGCCATGTTGATGAATCATGTCCCACTATCATTTAAGTGTCATATCTTATTAGGATTTACAATTCTGGCATGTTGGCCATTTACAAGGTTAGTCCATGTATGGAGCGTACCATTATCATATGTGAATCGTCGGTATATCATTTATCGTAAACATAAATAACATTAAAGAAAGGGTTAATATATTGTCTCCTCGATCTTATATTGAAACGAACAGTTTGCAAGCAGATTTAGAAACTTTAAGACAATGTGAAGGCTATGATTTTGCTGCGATAGCGACACCAGAACGCTTTCGCTCAGGCGCACCAATTAAATGGCAATTTGTTTCTGGCAATACCAACGATAGATATAAGCTAATTGTTTTAAAAAAAGGGCGTGGCCTCGCTGGTATGGTAATGAAAACAGGTAAAAGAATGATCATTGAGCAGGTTGATCAAGAGATTGGCTTTGAAGAGCGCTTAAAGTACCCCATTTTACTAAGTGAAAATTTAACGAGTTTGATTGCGATTCCACTATGGTTTGAAAATGAGTTATGGGGCGTATTATTGCTTGGTCAACGTCAAAATAAGCCATTGCCAGACAATTTTGATAAGGTTAATATTCAAGGTAAACTAAGCGTATTTTCAGAAGGATGATAGGTGATAGGAGTGCTCAATATTAATGAAGAACAATTAGAGCAGTTATTACAACAATATTATAAAACAACGCAGGAAAAGATTGTCTTTGTAGACAAATACGGTAAAGTTATCGCAATGAATGATGCAGCAAAGGAAATTATTTCAGAAGACAACAATTACAGTACCATGACCAATGCAATTTGTCGTCAGTGTGAGGGCTATTCCAACGAATTTGCATTAAAAAGCTGTATGAATTGTTTTATGGATACGACTCAACCAACAGATGCAAACTTCCAAGTGTTTATGAAAACTGTAGATCAACAGGTACAACCTTTTACTGCGACATATCAATGTATCGATGACGTAAAAGGTATTTATGCGTTTACTTTGCAAAATATCTCTCCACAAATTGAGCGTCAAGAAAAAATGTATCAACGTCAAATGATTCGAAAAGTAATTGCCGCTCAAGAGAACGAACGTAAACGTATTTCTCGAGAATTACATGACAGTGTTGTACAAGAATTATTAAATATTAATATTGAATTAAGATTATTAAAATATCAACAAGATAAAGTATTAATTACCGATAAAGCCCAACAAGTTGAAAGCTTGATGGCCAATTTAATCGACGATATTAGAAATATTTCTGTCGAATTACGGCCATCATCCTTAGATGATTTAGGCTTAGAAGCAGCTTTTAAATCTTATTTTAAACACTTTGAACAAACCTATGGATTAGCCATTAGTTATCAGGCGAATATTCAGGGTAAGCGCTATGATAGCGACATTGAAACCGTTGTGTATCGAGTTGTGCAAGAAAGTATTTTAAATGCCTTGAAATACGCTAGCGTGAATCACATTGATGTGAGTATCCAAGATACAGGTAATCACATCATTGCAGAAGTGATTGATCAAGGTGTGGGTTTTAATCCTCAGTCACAGCCTAAAGGAACAGGTCTAGGTTTATATGGCATGAATGAACGTGCAGAGTTAGTCAATGGTAATGTAAATATTGATACTCAAATTGGCAAAGGAACAATTATTACATTAGAAATACCAATTTAATGTAGGTTAGGGGAATTCAATTGAAAATAGTTATAGCAGACGACCATGCAGTAGTGCGCACAGGGTTTTCAATGATTCTGAATTTTCAAGACGATATGGAAGTTGTAGATACTGCTGCTGATGGCGTAGAGGCATATCAAAAGGTTATGGAGCATAAGCCTGACGTGTTAATTATGGATTTAAGTATGCCTCCTGGCGAATCAGGCTTAATTGCTACAAGTAAAATTGCAGACAGTTTTCCAGAAACAAAAATCTTAATATTAACGATGTATGATGACGAAGAATATTTATTCCATGTTCTAAGAAATGGTGCTAAAGGTTATATACTAAAAAATGCACCAGATGAACAGCTAATCTTAGCAGTAAGGACTGTTTATCAAGGTGAGATGTATGTGGATATGAAGCTGACAACATCTCTCGTTAATGAGTTTGTCAATCAGCCACAATATGATACTGGCACTACAAATGATCCTTTTAAAATATTATCGAAACGAGAATTGGAAATCTTACCATTAATTGCTAAAGGTTATGGCAATAAAGAAATTGCAGAAAAGCTCTTTGTTTCCGTTAAAACGGTAGAAGCACATAAGACGCATATTATGTCAAAATTAGGCTTAAAATCTAAGCCAGAACTTGTAGAATATGCACTCAAGAAAAAGTTATTAGATTTTTGATCTTATTTAAATTGATGGTGTATAACAAGAAAATAAAAAGTGAAATAACATACACAGGTTGGACATCAATCTCAAAATAATAGCACAAAGATGATTTGAAATTAAAAATTGTCTTTGTGCATTTTTTATATCAGAACTAAAATGACATAAATAGCGACCGATAACAAATAGGGAAATTGCCTATAAACATCAGGGATTATCCTTATGTTCAATTTTTCACAAGGATTATAAACTTTAATTATAGTTGGTATGTGTTATAGAAATATGTCTCAAGTAGGGTGTGTGATGTCATATAGTTGATTGCTATCCTCATGCATGTACTAACACTAATTACATAAATAATGAAGGTGAAAAAATGTTTAGGACAAAAGGTGCCTTTCAACTTGGTTTACAAACATTGAGTCTAGTTGTTGGATTTATGGCGTGGAGTATTATATCTCCATTAATGCCATTCATGTCGCAAGATATTAAAGTAAGTGATGTGCAAATATCAATTATTGTAGCAATTCCAGTAATTTTAGGCTCAATATTGCGTGTTCCATTTGGTTATTTAACCAATGTGGTTGGCGCAAAATGGGTGTTTTTCAGTAGTTTTATTGTGCTATTATTTCCAATTTACTTCTTGAGTCTTGCACAAACACCTGGCATGCTTATGACATCTGGTTTCTTTCTAGGTGTTGGTGGTGCCATCTTTTCTGTGGGTGTAACGTCAATACCGAAGTATTTTTCTAAAGATAAAGTTGGTTTAGCAAATGGTATTTATGGTGTAGGTAATATTGGTACAGCAGTATCTTTCTTTTTAGCACCACCTATTGCAGGGATTATTGGCTGGCAAACAACTGTACGCTTTTATCTTATATTTATAGCTGTCTTTGCATTGATTATGTTTTTATGTGGAGATGGAAAAGAGCCGAAGGTTAAAATTCCTTTAATCGCACAAATGAAGGATTTATTTGGTAATTATAGAACATATTATTTAAGTTTATGGTACTTTATCACATTTGGTGCTTTTGTGGCATTTGGTTTGTTTTTACCGAATTATTTAGTGCATCATTTCACTATAGATAAAGTAGATGCGGGTATTCGGTCGGGTGTATTTATTGCTTTAGCTACATTTTTACGTCCAATTGGAGGTATGATAGGTGATAAATTTAATGCCGTAAAAGGATTAATGATGGACTTTATATTTTTAATTATTGGTGCAATTATTTTGGGGGTATCAGATCATATCGCACTCTTTACCATTGGTTGTTTAATGATAAGTGTATGTGCAGGAATTGGAAATGGTCTTGTATTCAAACTTGTACCATCATACTTTTCTAAAGAATCAGGTACAGCGAATGGCATCGTTTCTATGATGGGAGGCCTCGGGGGCTTTTTCCCACCTTTGATTATTTCGTTGGCAAAGTCTCTAACTGGCACAAGTCATTTAGCATTTATTTTACTTGCATTATTTGGGGTCGTGGCTTTTGCTACAATGTTTCACTTATATAAAAAGGAATATGTATAAAATCAAGTTAGTATAAGCCTATGACTAGTTGCTTGCTCAACGTTTTAGAAGCCCTTATTCTTTGCGATGTTAAACGTGCGCAATGAACAAGGGCTTTTTATAAGTATAATCATTAGTATATAACAATAAAATGTTGCATCAAGTGATTGAAATGAGCAGCCAAGAAGTATCATCTAATAATGAGTTAATGAATAGTCACTTTAATCGCTTGTAATCATCATTGTTAAAAATTATCGACAACAAATTGATGCATAATTTTGATGAGCTTTTGTGCTTCCTCTTTGCTAACGCCTGCATCACAAAATACATTTTTTGAAATAGAAGCTAATTCAGGTTTTAATGCTACACCTTGCTCAGTTAGTGAAATTTGCAAGTTGCGTTCATCATTTGTTTCACGTATGCGTGTGACAATACCTTTTTTTTCGAGTTTTTTTAATAAAGGCGTAAGTGTACCTGAATCAAGATAAATTCGATTACCTAATGTCTTAATATTCAGTTTTTCTTTGTCTTCTATAGCCATGATAACGATGTAAGCTGTATAAGTAAGGTCATGTTCTTTTAAATACGTGGTGTATTTTTTGATGATTTCCTTTGATGATACATATAGTAAAAAGCATAGCTGATTGTCTAAATAGCTTTCTTTATGCTGCATTTAATCACTCCTTATCCCATAACAATAGTAGGAATAGTTAGGGATGTCAAGGTTTTATGCAATTAGTTTATAATTATAAAATCTATAGTTGATATACAATATATTCGTAAACAATTTCACATATTTTAAGAAAAATTTGTTACAAGTGAAGTGATATACTTTAAAAATCGTGCTGTTTCATTCATAATAGTTTGAATAGTACCTTAATTTAACGGACATGTTAAAGATTTTAGTAAAGGGAGATTTACAATGACCAAAAAGCAGGTTATAACCAGAATTATCATCATATTAGTGATTTCTTTAGTAGTCGCAATTGCTTTCTTTTTTGGAATGAAAATGTATCAAAGTCATAAAAATATTCAGCTTGTGGATAGTTACATAGAAGATAAGCATCTTAAAGGATTAATTAAAAAAGAGGAAACAAAATATAGTGCCAAAAAAGGTGTATACTATAAAGAAATCGTGTTTAAAGATGAGCCAAAATTAACTTATGTTGTTCAGCCAATTAGCACACGAAAAGGTATTTTCTTAGAAGGTTTCGATACTGAAACAAAGAAAAATATTAAGGGTGCGAAACATAATACATTTGACCAAAACTATAAACCATAAGTTAAAAAAACTATCAGATGCGCTACAATATACGCGTATCTGATATGTTAATACGGTTAAATAACAGAATATTTAAACATTATCGCTGTAATATTTTAAAAATTTATATCCAATTTTATTTATAAATGATATAATGAAGCGATGTCAGATGAGGGGGTTGCAGTATGGCTCTATTCAAGAGAAAAATAAGTTTACCAATGCAAGTATTAATTGCATTAGTATTAGGGGTTATCGTCGGACTTTTACTTTATGGACAAGACCAAGTTGCGAATTACATTAAACCATTTGGAGATGTATTTCTTAATCTCATAAAAATGATTGTAATTCCAGTGGTGTTCTGTTCGCTTGCTTTATCCATTTCTGGTGTAGGTGAGTCTAAAACAGTTGGACGATATGGTTGGAAGACAATTCTTTATTTTGAAATTATAACAACAATCGCAATTGCATTAGGTATTATCCTTGCAAACTTGTTTAAACCAGGTCAAGGATTAGATCGTTCTAAATTACCTTCTGGCGATATCTCAAAATATCAAACAACAGCACAAGCAGCTGAACATTCTACATATGGTAATCATTTCATTGATACAATTGTAAATATTGTACCTACTAACTTTTTCGAAGCTTTAACAAAAGGTGAATTATTACCGATTATCTTCTTTGCTGTATTCTTTGGTTTAGCATTGGCAGCAATCGGAGAAAAGGGTGAACCTGTTAAGGCATTCTTAAGTGGGACACTAGATGCTGTATTCTGGATGATTAATAAAATCTTAAAATTAGCACCATTAGGTGTATTTGCCTTTATTTGTACAACAATTATTACATTTGGTGCATCAGCACTTTTACCTTTATTGAAATTAGTATTATTAGTAGTATTTGCAATGGTATTCTTTATACTTGTTGTTTTAGGTATTGTAGCTAAAATGTGCGGAGTTAGTATTTTATCTATTATTAAAATACTGAAAAGTGAACTTTTATTAGCCTTTTCAACATCTAGTTCTGAGGCAGTATTGCCTAGTATGATGAAGAAAATGGAAGAATTTGGTTCACCAAAAGATATTGTATCTTTTGTTATACCTATTGGATATACCTTTAACTTAGATGGTTCAGCATTGTATCAATCGATTGCCGCATTATTTGTGGCGCAAATGTATGGCCATCATCTTACATTGTCCCAACAAATTATGTTGATGGTGACATTAATGGTAACATCTAAAGGTATGGCGGCTGTTCCTGGTACGTCCATCGTTGTACTATTAACAACGTTAGGTGCGATGAACATACCGGCAGCAGGACTAGCACTAATCATTGGTGTTGACCGTATTCTTGATATGGTACGTACATGTGTCAATGTTTGTGGTAATGCATTATCAACAGTAGTTATTGCAAAATGGGAAAATGTTTACGACAAAGAAAAAGGACAAAAATACTTAGAATCAATTTAAAAAATAAATCTGACATTTTTATACCGAGCCATTGAGCTCGGTTTTTTTATGGTAACAAGTAAAAATAATCAAAATTTAACAAAGGGGTCTGGGATATAAATGTCAGAAAGGGTCTGGGACATAAATCTCAGAAAAATAGCGCTCAGATGAATTGAATTTAACTCATCTGAGCGCTTCTTTTTATTCAATACTTCGTATTGTTGGCTCGCTTTCTTAGGGGACAGCTTCAGCCTGTAGTCTTCAGCTCGTCCTGTTTCCTCAAGAGTCTCGCCAAAATACGTCGCATTTATATGTAATTTTACATCAACATACTTTAAAAAAATAAGGCACTTTCGTATCATTTAATAAACTTCACTAAACTAAATTAACGAGGTGCCTTATGTATAAAGATTATAATACGACTCAACTTACACTATACACTACCAATGGAAACTTCAATACTTATTCCTACAAATGATATTTCTCGATATGTAAATGAAATTGTTGAAACAATCCCAGATAATGAATTCAAACACCATCGTGGGGCTACATCTTATCCCCCTAAAATGATAACGAGCTGTATATTATTTAATACATAAGAGAAAAGACAATTTCTATTAAAATTATTTAATAGAAATTGTCTTTTTTACATTGTTTAAGAACTTAATGTCCCAGACCCCGGCTAGATTGACTAGGATTGAATCAGCATATTTTCAATCCAGTCAAGGGCTCCAGCTAAGTATGTGCTGAACCAATTACAACTATTGGGGTTCAGTATACAATCAAGCTGGGGTTTTATTGTATTCTATGCAAAATTAATGATGCATATGTTTCATGTCGTGAATTTTCATCATTAAACCGTGTGGAATATCATCATGTTTTACTTTAGATACACGAGAGAATTCGTCTGAATTTTCATTTTTAACAAGCAAGACAAAATCTCCTTTATGAACGTTTGCATCTGTGTCTTTTGGAAGTTTTACATTTTTTTCTACCTTTTGGTCTTTTTCACTAACCATTTTCTCAATTGTTGTATCATTTTTCATAATACCGTAGTACGTATCTTTCTTAGCGCCAGTCATCATGAGAACAACTAAAACAACGCAAGCAATAAGCATTACTACGATTAATGTAATTCCTAATCCCTTTTTACTTTTCATGTTAGAATCTCCTTTATATATTGTTATTTTATTTATACAAGACCTGCTCAAAGAATGCAATATTGAATTATTTTAAATCTGACTTAAAATTTAAAAATGTCAAAATTTGATAACATGTTTATGCTTTAATCAGTAAATACAAAAGGAAAGCTTGTTTGTCTTATACTTCAAGATAACAGGCTTTCCTTTAATTGTTAATTCGCTTATTCGGATAAGTCCAGTGTTGCTGGGGTATCTAAATCAGGATCATTCATTAATTTAATTGTTTTAGGCGTCACTTTTAAGACACATAATTCAGGATCATCTTTAGAAGAAAAGAAACTTTTATCTTGTGTTTCCCATAGCCAATCAATCGTTTGTTGGTCTGTTACAACTTCGATGTTGGCATCAATTTCTACGAAGCTACGCTGTTTCGTATCGTTATATCCTAACAAGATATAGGCACGAGGATTATTTTGTATTTCAGCTACTTTGATTGAATTAATATTAGTCTTAGTGTATAGCTCAAGGCCATCATTGTAAAATACCATGTATCTACTGTTTGGCTGATTATGATAGGCCGTAGAAAGTACGCCTACTTTAGAAGTGTTTAAGACATCAGTCATCTCTTGTATTGCTTGTGCTTTATCCAAATGAATCATCTCCTTAATAATGGTATTGCCCAAAATAATTAGAAATAAACGTTGATCTTTACTTAGGTTGGCTTGATACACAAGTATTTGACTTCATCGTGCTTTAATGTAATTTCTCGCGTTTCATGCTGTATTTGCTGAATATATAATTCAGTTTTAGGATAGTTACTGCGGTCTAAATGTTTCAAAATATGCTTTTCTATATATCGTGGATTATTATCTTGAGGTAATAAGTTGGCTATCATGCCATGCTCGTGATTTAATGTCTGCATAATGAATTGTGTTTGCGTATTTAACCGGTTATTTAATTTGAAAATTTGTTTATTGTCTGATAAATAACGGTCATTTATTTTATTAAAGATTAAAAAGTGATAATCCCCATCTTTACGACTTAACATATAATTATTTGTAATTTCGATCGGTTCATTCATAAAAGCAGCAACAAATTGATATAAGTGCATAATCGGTTTCAAACTACCATATTTGTTAAATAGAGCAATGTCAAGGGAGTCATCTTCAAAGAGACGATAACAAATACCACCGCCATATTTCATCAATTGTGTAAGGTGACAAACTAAATCAGATAATTGTAATGGAAGACTTCCATTATTCGTATATTTAAAGCACCGCTTTGAGAGGTGACTATACACAAATTTATAAGAAGGTATTTGTGATTCTTGTATAAAGCGCAAATAGTTTTCAAAATGCGTTGCTGTATGTGTGAAACCTTTCGTTTTATCAACAAGTAAATTTTTGATGTTGGTATTCTCTATATCAATAAAGTAAAAATGAAAGTTCATTCTGTGCATTAAGTCATACGTCTCCTGAACTGTTTTAAAATGACGCAGTAAACCATCTATGATAAGGCCATATTTAATATTTTTATGTTTATTTTTAAGCTTTAAATGTGCAAGATGGATATCGTGTGGTGTCATGGATGCACTATCAAATATCAGCATAAACTTAACTTGTTTCAGATGTTTCTTATAATCTTGTGTGTCGTTTAAGAAATTTAAAATCATTTGATACACACTATCAAATTGTTGCTTACTTTTAATGGTTAACGCTAAGCTGATGTTCTTATCAAACAACTTTTCAATACTTAGATTGAGTAAATTTTGATTTAAATGTTGCATCCAATCATTAGACAAGTCATTGATTAGCACAGCAGGATGCGGTAAATACGATAAGTCAATATTGTAATATTCATTGAAAAGATAATGAAAGAGTTCATTAAACGTGTTGAAGCGAATAAAAGCAGTTGCAGTTTGTGTCTGTTGTTGTGGTTTGAAATGATCAATATGAATATTAGTTGTTTCAATAGCTAATTGTTCAAGTCGTGTATTTTGATTAATATAGGACAAAAGATGATCTGGAATAGCTTGAGTAAAATGTAATTGTGGTTTGTCCACAATGTTTTGCAGTCGGATACGAAATTGTTTTGGACTAAAGTTTAAAAACTTTTTAAATTGATTTGTAAAATTAGTATGGCTTGTAAAACCAATTTCTGTCGCTATTGCACTAATAGAATAACGAGTTGTTAACAGCAAATGAAGTGCACGACATAGTTTTAACGTTGTGTAATATTCTTTGAAATTCATATGCAAATAACGACCGAAAAGATTTGAACAATAAGATTCGGAAATATTACAATGCTGTGCGACATCACTTAAAGTAATATAAGATAACACGTGCTGATTGATAAATGTCAACGCCTTAGTGAAACTCGGATGATTGACTGACATACGCGGTGTATATAAAGATGGATGCTTCACTACTGCTTCTTTAAAAAGTGTTTGGATAATCTTTGATATCGTATCATCATTGTCAATCTCATCACTAACATGCTGATGGATACGATTAAATAATAGTGATTTAATGTACAAGTTTGATTGCAACAGATGTCGATCAAAATAGTGATAAAAGAATTGAGTATCTTTCATATAAAAATACACGAGTGGAATGCGAAGTTCTACGATATTTTGACCTTGTTCAATATTAAATATATCTCCATGGTTAATGATGGCGATATGATTGTCCAAGTCAAAGGTCGAGCTATTTATTGTCATGCGAAGTTCATTAGTTAGTGAAAAAAGTAAAATAATTTGATTAATGTTGCGCGAGGGAGCGCTTGATAAACGTTCATGTATTACTAAAGTGCAAGTCATTTAATATGGTCTCCTAAAATAAAATTCGTGTACACGCAACAAGAAAAAGTCATGTTTTGTGAATAATATTTGCTATTATAGCGGAAAGAAATCTAAATAGTAATAGTAAATTTTAAAAAAATATAGCAAATTTCATGAAAAATAGCTTAAAATTTTCAGTTTTGCACAACTTAAAAGTCGGATTAGAAATATGGTGTTTACATTTTGGAAATTTTTAATAGGTTGCAAACATGCTTTTTTGTGCATAATAAAGATATCAATTTGAATCAAATTGGTAATGTGATTTAACACAATAGCACCTATGAACAACAGCAATGAACAATGTCACGAACCTGTTACGACAATTGACATCGCAAATCATCATGTAATGTATATGGCAACAGAAGCAGGCTTATAGTTATTATTCAATTAAATGACGTCACATATTTTATAGAACAAACATCATAGAATAACATCATGAGACGTTGTCATGATTGTAGAATGACTTATGCATCACATACACAGAATCAGCAGCAGAGAATAGCTTCTAGCGCAACCTAATCATTAAGTATAAGTAGTAATAAGATATCATTACAGTTGTCAATACTCCCCAGACATAGATGTTAATGTATCGTCAGCGGTTCACATTTATAAACGAATTTTCTGCATGGTTTACTTCTTCTTAATTCAATATTGTTTATTATAGAAATTTTGTGTTAAATAACAGCCCATGGATATCCAAAGCGCCCTTATCAAAATATTATTGATGAGGGCGCTTTTGTAATATATGACTCTGTTGTAAATAGTGTACATGATAACGGTCAGCTAATGATTTTATAAATGTTAATAACACATCAAATGACACTTGCTGTTGTTGAAAAGCGTGCTTTAAGTATTGTGCATGTTGTTTTTCTGTGTCAGTTGCTTTGGATTTAAAATAGCCCCACATATGATCGTAGCAATTAATCATACTTCCCATTGTAGGGGATTGTGACAGTGCTCCATTGATTGCTGATTCAACCTCAGCATAAGTTGGTGTTGATTTAAGCATTGCACGTATATGGTTATAATGTTTTTGACTATGCATCATCACATGATATTTTTCTTGGCGCCATAATTGTTCGATTTTACCACGTGTTTTCATCGTATCGACTCCTTACATTAGTTATAGCATTTTTACCCATATTTAAAAGATTTAATTAGTTAAAATTTTGTGGCAACTATTGCTTTTGTAATTGTATGCGTTTACAATGAAAGTGAGTTATTGGAACCGGTTCTATTTTTAAAGGAGGCATCTTGCATGAATTATAAACAAGCGGCACAAGAAATTCTTGAAGCTATAGGTGGTGAAGAGAATTTAGAAGCCATGGCACACTGTGCAACTAGGCTCAGACTCGTATTAAAGGATGAAAGTATTGTTGATGAAGCGAAATTGGGACAAATGGATGTAGTGAAAGGTACGTTTTCAACAGGCGGACAATATCAAATTATTATTGGGTCAGGCACCGTAAACCATGTGTTTGCTGAACTAGAAAAAATAACAGGAAAAGAAGCTTCAACAACTTCAGAGGTTAAAGAGAAATCTGCTAAAAATTTGAATCCACTACAACGTTTTGTCAAAATGTTATCTGATATTTTTGTTCCGATTATTCCAGCGATTGTTGCTGGCGGTTTATTAATGGGGATTAATAATATTTTAACCGCGCCAGATTTGTTCTATAAAGGTCAATCGCTTATTGAAAAGCATGACCAATTCGCTGGTTTAGCAAGTATGATAGATATCTTTGCCAATGCACCATTTACGTTATTGCCAATTTTAATTGGATTTAGTGCAGCTAAACGCTTTGGTGGAAATCCATTTTTAGGGGCAGCGTTAGGGATGATTTTAGTACATCCATCATTGATGAGTGCCTATGATTTTCCAAAGGCAGTGGAAGCGGGAAAAGCGATACCACATTGGGATATCTTTGGATTACATATTAATCAAGTAGGTTATCAAGGCCAAGTATTACCTATGTTATTTGCAGCTTATATTTTAGCAAATATTGAAAAAGGACTACGTAAAGTCATTCCAACGGTATTAGATAACCTATTAACACCTTTATTAGCTATTTTATCAACAGCATTTTTAACATTTTTATTTGTTGGACCGATTACACGTCAGTTAGGCTATTGGTTATCTGATGGTTTAACATGGTTATATGAATTTGGAGGTGCGATTGGTGGCTTTATCTTTGGTTTATTCTATGCACCAATCGTTATTACAGGCATGCATCATAGCTTTATTGCTGTTGAAACAACACTGATTGCAGATGTGAAAAATACAGGAGGTTCATTTATCTTTCCAATTGCGACGATGTCAAACGTGGCACAAGGTGGTGCAGCGTTAGCAGCTTTCTTTATTATTAAACAAAATAAAAAATTAAAAGGTGTAGCATCTGCTGCTGGAATTTCAGCGTTACTTGGTATTACTGAACCAGCCATGTTTGGGGTTAATTTAAAATTAAGATACCCATTTATTGGAGCAATTGTTGGCTCAGCCTTTGGAGCAGCTTATATTTCATTCTTTAAAGTTAAAGCCATTGCGCTTGGTACAGCGGGGTTACCTGGATTTATTTCAATCAGCGCATCTCATAGTGGATGGTTACATTACTTTATTGGAATGGTGATTTCGTTTATCATCGCAGCAGGGCTGACTATTATATTATCACGTAGAAAAGCTTATCAAGACGTTAAATCATAGAAAATTGTTTAAGACATAAATATAACGTCTTAAAATTACAACGCCAAAAATGTTTTCATGTGTCGTATTGTAAATAGAAAACAGCAGTAAGATAATTTCTAATTGAAAATCATCTTACTGCCGTTTTTTTCGGATTTATGTCCTAACCTGTTTATTATATTTTTTGTTTGCGCCATAAAAAGATGCCAACAATTGTGACTAAAATTAATGATACGACTATAACGATAATCCAAGAGGCGTAACTGTGATCGTCAATCGGTAACGGGACGTTCATACCAAAGAAGCTAAAGACTAAAGTTGGTAAGGTCAGTAATACGGTAAACAACGTTAAAGTTTTCATAATATTGTTCATTTCATTAGACAACAATGAAGCATATGACGTGGTAATACTTTCTAAAATACGTGTATACAATTCTGTTGTTTCAATCGCTTGATTGTTTTCAATCATTAAGTCTTCTAATAAATCTTCATCTTCTTCAAAACGTTTAATCGCAGGTAAACGGAATAATTTTTTGATAATTGTATCATTTCCTTTTAATGCAGCTAAGAAATAAACTAAACTTTTCTCAACTTCCATCAAATTATATAGCTGACGATTCGTAATATTATTTTTCAATTCACGCTCAATGCGAATTCTTGATTTGTTCAACAAACGCAAGTTGCGATTATAATGATTCGCAATGGTTAATAATATATTTAAAGCAAAACGACTATGGAATTTCAGATTAATATCTTGTTGTCGCGCAAAATGTTCTAAAAATTCATTTTCAGCATCACAGACAGTCATAATGATGCCATTTCCAATAATAATACCTAGTGGAATCGTGACAAATGACAGCACACGTCGATTGGTTGAATTGACAATAGGTAAGTCAATAATAATTAGTGAATAACCAGAGTCTTCGTCATACTCAATACGTGCACTTTCTTCTGCGTCTAAAGGGTCACGTATAAAGTCTTCGGGAATTTGATAACGCTCAATTAGCGCATCTGCCTCATCACGGTCAGGTTCTACAACGTTAATCCAAGAAGGTGCGTGGTCCAAATCTGTTTCTACTATTTCATTTTGTGTTAAATGTTTGTATGCTGCAATCATACTTACTGATTCCTTTCAATATTACTTACTAAGTTGTTAATACTTTACCACACTTTAACTTTTTGTGCTCAATCATGTTGATGCATATGATGGCGATGTTCTGATAAAAGACGTAAGGGGCCATTGTAGACAATTTTATAAATATATAAAATCAGTTCATCCACAGGCAAGCGTTCGGGGTCTTGAACCCAATACTTCATTACCGAAATCGTGGCACCGGACACATACCTATAGAAATACATTTCGGGTATGCCAGCGATAACATGGTCTACACTCAAATAATTTTGCATGTTTTCTTTGAATAATGAATTCATTTTTTCTTCCAAGCGACTTGTACGGTCTAATTTTAAAATTGTGCGATAAAAGTTGATGTTACGATCAATATGATGAAAAATAGTAGTTAGTACATTTTTAATAAATAAGCGTCCCGTTTCTTCAGCATCGTTACCTAAGACATTGTAAAATTCTGTTACATTGGAAATTTCAGCGATACATTCATTTTCCATTTCATCTAATAGTAGATACTTATCTTCAAAGTGTAAATAAAATGTCCCCCGATTAATATCGGCACGTTTAGTAATATCTTGTATCGTAATTTTTTCGATTTCTTTTTCATTTAACAAATCAATAAATGCCTCTTTAATGGCAGATTTAGTCCGTCTAATGCGACGATCTTCTTTCACGATTACTGAAACCTCCTAGTTATAAGACAAATTGAACGAATGTGTTCATTAACGTACACTTTGTCATACATTGCTTATTGTTTATTTGTTCATACCTATTATAATAAACAACGTGATAAATATTCAACACGTTGTTTTATAAAGGAGGTAAGTTTGATGAATATTTTTAAAAGCAAATTATTATGGATTGCGCCTATTGCAGGGATTTTACTATTAATCATCTTTTCATTAGCGTTTTATCCAGCATATAATCCAAAACCTAAAGAAATGCCTATCGCAATTGTTAATCATGATGAAGGTATTAATATACAAGGTAAAAAAGTAAATATTGGAGATAAATTAGAAGATAAATTATTAAATAGTGACTCAGACACTATTAAATGGGTTAAAGTTAAAAATGAAGCAGACTTAAAGCAAGGCATGAAGGATGAAAAATATTACGGTGCTGCTGTCTTCAATAAAGACTTTTCTAAAAATGCGATGAGCAAAACGCAAAAGATTGTGATGGATAGTAAAAAAGCAGAAATGAAAGAAAAGGTTGCATCTGGTGAAATTCCACCACAAGCTGTGCAACAAATGCAGAAAAAGATGGGTAACCAAAAAGTTGACGTGAAACAAGCTCAATTTAAAACGTATGTCAGCCAAGGTTCAAGTTTGCAAGGTTCACAATTGGCTAATAGCGTTTTAACGAAAATGGGGCAAAATATTAACCAACAAATTACAAAACAAAGCATTAATACTTTGGAACAACAGCATGTTGATGTTAAAGCAAGTGATATCGAAGGATTAACGAATCCAGTAAACGTGGATAGTCATACAGTAAATAAAGTGAAAGACCATCAAGGTGGAGGTAATGCACCATTCTTAATGTTTATGCCAGTATGGATAGGCTCATTAGTTATTTCTATCTTATTATTCTTTGCCTTTAGAACGAGTAATAACTTTGCAATTCAGCATAGAGTCATCGCTTCATTTGGTCAAATGATTATGGCTGCGGTATCAGCATTTGCTGGTAGCTTTGCTTATATTTATTTTATGAAAGATGTACTTGGCTTTGACTTTGATCATCCTGTGCGTATTGCAGTGTTTGTAGGTTTGTCAATTCTTGGATTTGTAGGATTGATTTTAGGTGTGATGGTGTGGTTAGGAATGAAATCAATACCATTATTCTTCATTCTAATGTTCTTTAGTATGCAAATGGTCACATTACCGAAACAAATGTTACCTAAAGGTTATCAACATTATGCTTATGATTGGAATCCGTTCACGCATTACGCCACAAGTTTGAAGGAATTGATTTATTTAAATCATCAAATCGAATTTTCAACAACGATATGGATGTTGATTGGCTTTATGATTTTTGGAGCGATTTCAAGTTTAGTTGCAGCTTTAGTGAGAAAACACAGTACAAAACGTACCGAAGTACCATCATAAGATATTAATACATTTACAATATAAAATTTGAAACGCAAAGTGCAGTGATTAGCATTTTGCGTTTCTTGGGAGCGGGACAGAATGGATTATGAATTTATAGTCCCGCTCCGGCAAGGTTGACTAGGATTGAAAAAAGCTTGGTATAAGCGTATTTTCAGTCCAGTCAACTACTGCCGAAATTTAGTTCATAGCCTAAAACATAATGATATCCCTGATTAGACATTCGGCAACAGCTGATTATAAACTGAAAATTTAAACTTTAATATATCGGTTGACTATTTTAAAAAAGAGCGTATGATAATCGTTAGATATCTAACTAATGAGGTCATAATATGAATTATACGTATCAATATTTAATCAGAACACTCGCACATGAGATGAAACGTTATGCTGATCGTAAGCTTGATGAGTATGGCATTACACAAGAACAAAGCCATACACTAGGCTATCTATATCGTCATCAACATGATGGGATTTCACAACAGGATCTTTCTAAAGCCTTTAATCGTAAAGGCGCTACTGTTAGTGCAACAGTAAAGAATTTGGAAAAGATGGATTTGATTTATCGTACGGTTGATGCACAAGATTCAAGACGTAAAATATTACGCTTAACGACAGAAGGAACAGCTTTTGTAGAATCATTTATCGGTATATTTGATGAAGTTGAACAAAAAATGTTAGAAGATTTTTCTGATGTTGAAAAGCTACAATTACAAAATTACTTTAAACGAATGTTAAACAATTTAGCAATAGAGTCATAATAATAAGTGATACATGGCTATCATGGTCACTTTAAATTTTAAATATATAGTTAGATATCTAATTATTAGATATCGAATTAATTTAAGGGAGAATTTGAAAATGAAAGACGAACAAATATATTATTTTGAACAAGCACCCATATTTAAATCTATGATGCACTTTTCATTACCTATGATGATTGGTTCATTATTAAGTGTGATATATGGTATTTTAAATATTTACTTTATTGGTTTTTTAGATAACAGTCATATGATTTCTGCAATTTCTTTAACAATGCCGATTTTTGCTTTGTTAATGGCTTTTGGTAATTTATTTGGCGTAGGTGGGGGAACGTTTATTTCTCGTATGTTAGGTGCGAAAGATTATAGTAAAAGTAAAGTGATTAGTAGTTTTTCAATATATAGTAGCCTTATATTAGGTATTATTGTAGCTGCACTTGCCTTTCCATTTACAGATCAAATCGCGCAAGTATTGGGAGCAAGTGGAGAGACTGTACACTTTACGAGTTCTTTTTTGAAAGTGATGTTTTTGAGTTCGCCAGCTGTCATATTATTCTTTGTGTTAGAACAATTTGCTAGAGCAATTGGTAAACCAATGATATCTATGGCAGGTATGCTTTCTAGTGTGGTATTAAATATGATTCTAGACCCTATTTTAATCTTTGGCTTTCATTTAGATGTTGTAGGAGCTGCTTTAGGAACAGCAATTTCAAATGTTGTAGCTGCATTATTCTTTATTATTTATTTTGTAGTAAAAAAGGATATTATTTCAGCAAATATTAAAGAAGCGTTGCCAAGCAAAGAAGTTATGGTTGATATCTTTAAAATCGGTATTCCTGCTTTCTTAATGGTTGTTTTAATGGGTATTACAGGACTTATACTCAATTTGTTTTTAGCTAAATATGGTAACGAAGCGATTGCAAGTTATGGTATTTCATTTAGATTAGTACAATTTCCTGAACTTATTATTATGGGCTTAGCTGAAGGTGTTGTACCGCTTATTGCTTATAATTTTATGTCAAATAAAGAACGAATGAAACATACGATTGAAGCGGTTGTACTTTCAATTGGTGTGATTTTCGCAGTAAGCATGGTTATCGTGATGTTGTTTGGTACATCAATTGTTCAACTATTTAGTACCGATATACACATTGTGGCATTAGCAACCTTTATGTTAAAAGTAACGATGACATCATTATTACTAAATGGTATTGGTTTCTTATTCACTGGGATGTTACAAGCGACAGGTCAAGGGCGTGGTGCAATGATTATGGCGTTAGCACAAGGACTTATTATTATTCCAGTGCTCTTTGTGTTAGATAAATACTTCGGTTTAACAGGTGTAGTATGGTCATTACTTGTGGCTGAAACAATTTGTTCATTGTTAGCTATGTTCATTGTTTACTTATCACGCAATCAACTTACCGTTGATAAAAGTGCATTAATAGAAGCAGAGTAGTAAAGTGGAATCTGGGGCATGATTCCTAGAAAAATAGCCAGTAAATGATTTTTATAACTTCATTTACTGGCTTCTTTGTTGTAAAAGAACAGTCTGGGACATAAAAGTGGAACATTCTTTATTTTGTCACTTTAAAGAAATTCATTTTATTTTATAATAAGAATGTGAGGGAGGATTGAAGATGCGCAGATTACTTTATGCATTTTTAACGTATATGATTGTAGGTTTATTAAGTGGCTTTTACTATCGGGAATTGACAAAAGCATATAACTTTACTGGTGATACACAATTATCAGTCGTACATACACATACATTGATTTTAGGCATGTTCATGTTTTTAATACTTATTGGGCTGGAAAAAGTCTTTCAATTAAGTAGCTATTATTTATTTAATTGGTTCTTTGTAATTTATAATATTGGCGTATTGACTACAATTGGTATGATGGCTACAAAAGGTTCATTCCAAGTCATGGGTAAACATGTGCCGGAATCATTTTCAGGCTTTGCAGGAATGGGGCACACTGGTATGTTGGCCGGCTTATTATTACTCTTTTTCTTATTGCGTCAGGCTGCCTTAACAGAGCCCAAAGCAGAATCTAGAACAGGACATAAAACAGACAAACATTAATCAAGATAAATGCAATAATTTAGAACATAAATCGTTTTAGAGTTAAAGAAAAATGGCAATTTCTATTGAAATAATATAGAAACTGCCATTTTTGTTATGCATTTTTTAATTAGTGTTGTGTATTTAATTATACGTAGCGTCTTATTTTTCAAAATAAATGTATTTCGTATTGTGACGAGAATACTGGGTAGGTCATGACAGTCGACGATTTAGTACTATCAATATACTGCTTTGATATCTATAAAGTCATTTTCATACCATATTCAATTGCTTACGCATGTGCAATTTCTAAATGTTTACCTGGAAGACTGTTTAATAAATAAGGATCGTGTGTGATAACAATGAGTTGCAAGTCTTTCATTTCCCGCAACATTTGTAATATCAATTCTTCATTAATGACATCTAAATTTGTTGTCGCTTCATCCAATATTAAGATATCGGGATTAACTAGCAATGCTTTAGCTATCCATAAACGTTGAAATTGGCCGCCACTTAAGTGGCATACTTTTTTGTTTAGTAAATGATCATCTATTTTACATTGTCGCATTACTTGATGCAGTCGCTCTGAATGTTCACTAACAGGTATATCAAAGTGTTTCAAAGGTTGTTTAAGTATCCATGCCACTGACTTTAAAGGGTCTAAAGTACTTGCATTATACTGAGGCACATATTGAATGTATTTCATCCATTCAATGTCAGAGACGTTACCTAGAACTAAGTTGTCATAACTGACACTACCGTGAAAGTTTTTATCTAGACCTGCTATGATTTGAGCTAATGTAGACTTACCACTCCCGCTTACGCCGCTAATGATTAAATGCTCACCATTACCTACAGTTAAATCGAAGTTCGTGAATATTTGTTTGTCAGAATACGATTTTTTTAATTGCTTAATCTGTAACATATTGTGTTCTCCTATTTGCTAAGTCAATTAACTTTTGAGTATATGGATGTTGAGGGGACGTTAAAACCTCTTTAGAGGTACCACTTTCAACGATTTGTCCCTCGTACATCACGCTGATATGTGTTGCATAATCTATGACAAGTTCTAAATCATGCGTAATAAATAGAATTGTCATACCATGTTGTTGTATCACATGATGTAATAAAAGCATTAAATGATTTCGATTATCATAGTCTAATGCACTTGTTGGTTCATCAGCAATGAGAAATTTGGCTTCTCGTACAATAGACATAATTAATGCAATGCGCTGTGCCATACCACCGCTAAGTTGAAAAGGGTAGTAGTCAAGTAATTTCGAGTTGTTTTTGAGACCAAGATGATTAAATTGGCGTTCAACAAAGTGATGCTGTTCTTGTCTTGATAATTTAGAATGTACCGAGTCAAACAAGGCATCGAAATGTTTTTGGATACGCACATTTTGAAAGAAATTACTATTTGTATCTTGGAACATTGCATCCGTATCTTCAAGGTTAATGTCCACTTGTCCAGTGTAGTGAAGCTCAGGTTGTAGCATGTTTAGTGCGGTGCGCGCCAATAATGATTTACCACTGCCACTTTCACCTACTAAACAATGAAAACTACCTTCTTTAACTGTTAAATTAAGCTGTTTTAGTAAAGCAACTTTATGATGATAGACAGAGACATCTTGCAAATGTAATAGCGACTTTAATGAATGAAACGACGGTTGAGATACTGACATATCAATGCGAAACCTCCTAGTAAGACACCTGGGAAAAAGAATAGCCAAGGTGCAGAATAGAAATAACTCTTACCATCATAAAGGATGGCGCCTAACTCAGGTAGGGGTGGCTTAACGCCTAAACCTATAAATGCTAAACCAGAAATACTAAGCATTAATTTACCGAAATCTGCAGTAACTAAGGCCATCACATTGCTTAATAAATGAGGTACAATATGATAGATAATTATTTCTAGCTTAGATAAACCGCTCAATGGCGCATATTTGACGAAAGGTTGCTTTTGCGCATCGCGTGCTAAATTTCTAAAATAACGTAAATAACGTCCTAACCAGCCAATAATTAAGGCAAAGCATAAGCCTAAAATAGAATTATTCATAAATCCAAGTACAACGAGGGCAATTATAATGGCTGGTAAAGCAATTAACATATCAGCCAGGGCCATCATGATGGAATCAAACCAGTGACCAATCATTGCTGACAATAAACCTAGAATAAGGCCTAGTATCACCGTACCAATTAAGATAAACGAGGTTAATCCCAATGTGACCATACTTCCTACAAAGAGGCGAGTTAAAAAGTCTCGGCCTAAATGATCTGTCCCTAGCCAATGTGACCAAGTGGGTGGCATAAGTGCTGCTGTTTGATGAATCATATTTGCTTGATCATATAATAGATAGGTAAGCATGATTAGAATTAAAATAATGACAGGCCATATCCAGTACTTAATTTTCATATGTTATATGGCCTCCTAACGTTTTAGACATTTTTAGTCGAGGATCACTTTTTTCAAGTAAAATATCTCCAAAGAAATTGAGAAGTAAAATAATGAATATAATCATCATTAAGATACCTTGAATTAAAGGATAATCACGCATATTTATACCATTGATTAATAATTTTCCTAAACCAGAAATACTAAAAATTACTTCTAAAATAATGATACGACTAAATAAGTGAATGAAATTGTTAATTGTAATCGTCAACAAAGGTGCTAAAATTTCTTTCAGTTGTAAATAAATACGATCTTTTAATTTGAAGTGACGTAATTGAGCTAATTGATAAGGTTGACTATATAATGTTTGTTCAAAAAGGTGGCTGCTTAATAAAATCATATGGCTCCCTTCAACGAGTACTAAAATCGTAATCGGAAGTACAAAATAAGCCCAACTATTACTTCCTACAAAAGGGAATAAGTGCCACTTTACGCCAAAGTAATAAATAAAGATAATCGCTAACCAATATTCAGGTAATGATGTGATGATTTGAGCAATACGTGTAGTGACTTTTGACCATAGGTGATTTGGATGATTCCCACATATGTACCCAATAATATAACCAAGTGGAAATAGAATCATCGCTGACCCTAAAATTAATTTAAGTGTTGGCGCAGTTGCTTTGATAATTCGTTCAGTAACGGGTTCACCATTGCTAAAGCTTGTTCCTAAATTACCAGTACAGGCATTGCCAACCCACTGAACATAACGAACGGGCAAAGCTTGGCTCAAGCCAAGTTTATCTTGCGCAAACTTGATGCGTTCTTGAGTAATTTGAGCAACACCATGTTCATGTAAATATTGAATCGCCGGATTGCCGGTTGTGTTTTCTAACAGAATAAATAGTATAAATGAAATAATGAGCAAATAAATCATTAGTTTAATGATGTGTTTAACGATATTAATCATGATTTGACACCTTCAATTTATCAAAGTTTATAGGTGCGTCCGTTTGTCCAGAGAAGTCGAAATCTTTAATCTTAGGACTCGTAACAAATGTTTCATTAGGGTATGCGATAGGCACAGCAAGATATTGGCTGTCAATATAATTAGACAATCGGTTAAAGGCTTGTTGCTGTTGATGCGTATTAATAATTGTAGGAAATTGTTCTATCATTGATGTTAATTTCTGATTATCCGCAAAAGCCCCTGGCTGTTTACCATTTTGTTTAAAACGTGCATTCAAGAAATTATAAGGCATCAACCCATTCGTATAACTACGATAATAGATAAGATCGAAGTCTTTACGTACCGTCAATGTTTCATAATAGGTTTGTGCATCTAAGACATTAATATCCAACTTAATGCCTGCTTTTTTCAATGCTTGTTGCATGATTTCAGCTTTCATTTTCCATTCAGGAAATTCGTCCGTTTGAAGGGCGAGTTTCAGTGAAAGTACTTTACCGTCCTTTTCGAAGTAACCATCACCATTTCTTGTATAACCTAATTGCTTAATCAAGCGTTGCGCTTCAGCTGGGGCATACGTATGGTCATTTTGATTAGCATTATTTACATATTGCACGCCACTTTGGAATAAACCTTTTAACGTTTTATTTGAAGAAAGATAATTGACATTGATAGCCTTACTTATTGCTTCGCGCATCTTTTTATTTTGTAATACTTTGTTAGTTGGATTGAAACCCATAAATTGCGTTTCAGTGCTTGGATATTTATGTACGGTTAAATGCTTGTTACGATAAGATTCCTTAACTTGTTGCGGTGTCATCTGACCTAATGCGCCACCAGTAATGTCAATGGAATGGCTTTCAATCGCTAGATGTCGTGAATCACTATCTTCAATCGATTGAAAAGTAAGACGATAATCTAATGGATGGCCATTACGATAATATTTATTGGGTTTAAACGTCACCGTCTCATTTGTCGAACCGGCTACTTTGAAAGGCCCAGTGCCGATTGCTTTCTTAAATTTACCAGTTATTTTACCGCCTTGAACTGCATGCGGACTCATTACACGCAGTGGTCTAATCTGGGTAAGCTCTGGTAACACTTGGTTAGAAGGCTTTTTAAGTTTAATCTCCACAGTATATTTATCTTTGACAGTAATGGATTTGAGTTTATCCAACGTTTCCATAGGATCTGTCTTATCAGTTGCTTTGGCTCTTTCTATTGAAAATTTGACTGCTGATGCATCAAAGTTAGATCCGTCATTAAATTTTACATGCTGTTTTAAATGAAAGGTATAATCTTTACCATCATTTAATACGTCCCATGATTTAGCTAGTCCAGGTTCTATTTTGCCATTTTCACCATATTTTACGAGCGATTGATACACTGCACTATACACTGGCATAGGTACATCAAATCCTTGTGCATCAAGTTGATTAGGATTAAATTCTCGTGGTAGTGACAATGTTACTTCTTTATTATCACGGTGTTGATACCCACAACCACTTAGGATGAGTACAGCACACATGGAAAGTGAAAACAACATGTGCTTTTTCATTATTTAACCTTCTTTCGATTATATTGATATAGAATTGATATAAGCAGGGAACGGGAAAAATTCATTATGAATTCGTAGTCCTGCCCCGCCAAGGTTGACTAGGATTGATAAAGCTTGGTATCAGCGTATTTTCAATCCAGTCAACTACTGCCAATATCAGAGTCTAAAATATAATGATGTCCTAGACTCACGCTTATTTTAAATTGTTAAAAAGTTTATATCGCAAACATAAGCTGAAAATTATAAATCATCGCCATTCATAAAATCAAGCACCTTATTGTTAGAAATAATATCAACGATAAGGTGCTTGTTCTTGAGTTTAATATTTTCTTAAGAAATCTAGCTTACGATGATATAATTTATCTGCGATATAAGCTTGAACGTTATATAGAATTGTCTCAATGTCTTGAGTCATGTTTGAGAGCACGCGAACGGTAAAACCGTGTGTTGGCAATTGTGTAATACCAAGTCGACAATCATACGTTTGTGTAAAATCTTTAATCTGGGCATAGACCTCATCGATAAGCTTTTGTGTTATATTCGGGTGAATACAATAGGCTGACCCTATATGTGTATAGTGCTCCATATAACCAATTGAATTCATATTGGTTTTGTTTGGATCCATGAGTAAATTATCATAAGTGACTAATGCTTCATCTATATAGATTTCATTAATTAAATGCATATAATGATACGTAAAGTTCTTGTCAGTTGTTGAATAACCAGGTGTTAATATATCTGTATAAAACATAGAGGCATTATCTTTTAAGTTAAATACGTTATGTTGGAAAACTTCGCATTTTCATAAGCGATAATAGGATCTGCAACGTATTCCATGTAGCCATCTTGCGCAATGTTAAACGTTTGATACTGTTCAACGCGATCGCTTAATGTTTTATATATTTTCGTGGCACCTTGTGATGTGAGCGTGACTGCTGCCCCGTTATCAATATTAATATTCATGCGATAGCGATCGCCATCTAGATAGCCGCCACCCACATTAACAATATAGAACGTGGGAATTTTAGATTGATTTAAATAGACAGGGCGCATCACTTTTAATGCCTTTTCAAAGAAGATATTGCGTGCAACCGAACGCTTGCCATTATGAAAGACAGTTAAATCGAGCTGACCTGTCCAAGATGGTTCGATGTCTTGCTTTGCTTTATCAGCCATCAAGCTAATCCTTTAAGTAATACATCACGTTCAATCCATTCAATCACATCATCTAAACCATTATCGGTTTTAAGATTTGTAAAGGTAAAAGGTCGATTACCACGAAATGTTTTTGTATCTTCGGCCATTTGATCTAAAGACGCGCCAACAAATTCAGCTAAATCTGTTTTATTAATTACAAAGTAGTCAGATTTAATCATACCTTGTCCACCTTTACGTGGAATCTTTTCACCTTGGGCCACATCAATAATGTAAATAGAAAAATCAACGAGTTCAGGACTAAATGTTGCTGCTAAATTATCGCCGCCAGATTCGATGAAGATTAGCTCGATATCCTCATTGCGTTCTAACAACTCATCAATGGCTGCAAAGTTCATTGAAGCATCTTCACGGATGGCTGTATGTGGGCAACCGCCTGTTTCAACACCAATAATTCTATCTTCAGCTAATACGCCAGTATTCACTAATATTTTTTGGTCTTCTTTCGTATAAATGTCATTAGTAATAACCCCGATACTTAAATCTTTAGACAGACGGCGCACTATTTTTTCAACTAATTGTGTTTTACCTGCACCAACAGGACCGCCAATACCAATTTTAATTGGATTTGCCATAACTTATAACCTCCTAAGAAATAAAAATTCTCACATTAACATTTTCATGCTCCATTTGGTTCAACTCTAGACCCGGTGCTGTAATACCGAAATCTTCCTCATTTAATGTGAAAATATGTTGTCGCGTATGTTCGATATAAGGAATCAAGTCTTTCACAACTTGTTGACCCGTTGTTTGGCCAAGTGGAATGGCACGGACTGCATTTTGAGTCAAACTGGAAACATTTTGATAAAGATAATAATCAATAATTGTTTCGATATTTACACCTAAATAATGTCCTAATATGGTGAAACAGATAGCTGGATGCAACTTAGCTTGCATCTCAGCCATTTGCTTAAGATACCAAGCCATCCATTCACTGTCATAAAGCTCATTGGCTAATTTCGCCATGCGCGTACCCATTTGTTTGGCGCCTACGCGTGTTTCGCGAGGGAGACTTTGTACAAAGATTAAGCGATCGACTTTTAATAGTTTCTCGGTATCTCCATCTTCCAAAGCTTGATAAACGAGGCGCATAGCTAAGCCATCTGAATAAGTCAATTGTTCATCTAAGAATAATTGTAACCATGCTTTAAATGTTGCAGCATCTTTAACTGCATCGCGTTGAATATAAGTTTCAAGCCCAAATGAATGACTGAACGCACCTGTTGGAAACTGTGAATCACAAAACTGGAATAGTCTTAAATGTGAATGATCAATCATGCGAATGTCCTATATGTCTAAATGCTTTATTTACTTTTCGATCTTCATGACTATAGGGGATACCTAATGTTTTAAGTAAGTCTTCTACTAAATAGTCATATTGGACAAGCATTTCAGTTTCAGTAAATTGTGCTGGTAGGTGACGATTACCGAGTTGATGCGCAATGTCTCCCATTTCTTGTAATGTGCGTGGTTGAATAACAAGTAAGTCTTCCGAGTTAACATCTACGACAATCATATTCGTCTCATCTTGATATAAAATATCGCCATATTGTAGATCGATAGGCTGTCTTAAACGAATACCAAGTTCAGTGCCATGATCTGTTGTCACGCGTTGAATACGTTTAACCAAGTCTGAATTTTCAAGGTACACTTTTTCAATATGTTTACTTTTTTCTTCTGCAGTAAGATTAGCAATATTGCCTTGTATTTCTTCAATAATCATTAACATATCCTCCTAGAATAAGAAGTATCTTTGAGTTAGTGGTAATTCAGTCGCAGCTTCACTTGTAATTTTTTCACCGTCAACAAATACTTCGTATGTTTGTGGATCTACGTCTAATTTTGGTGTTGCGTGGTTATGCTTCATATCTTTTTTGGATAAGTTACGTATACCATGTACTGGACGTACCATACGTTTCAAGTTAAGCAGATTATAAATACCATTTTCATAAGCCGTGGTAGAAACAAATGTAATGGCTGTATGTTGTATGTTTGTACCATATTGGCCATACATTTTACGATATTTTTGAGGTTCTGATGTTGGTATAGAACCATTGGCATCACCGTTGACAGCAGAATTGATTAAACCACCTTTAACTACAAGCTCAGGTTTAACGCCAAAGAAGATAGGATCCCACATGACTAAATCAGCTAATTTTCCACTTTCGATTGAACCCACATAATCAGAAATACCATGTGTAATGGCAGGGTTAATTGTGTATTTTGCGATATAACGTTTAATACGATGATTGTCGTTATATTCTGTATCGCCTTCTAAACCACCGCGTTGTTCTTTCATACGATGTGCGACTTGCCAAGTTCGTATAATCACTTCGCCCACACGTCCCATCGCTTGAGAATCAGAGCTAATCATACTGAAGACACCCATGTCTTGAAGGACATCTTCGGCAGCAATGGTTTCTTTTCTAATACGGGAATCAGCAAATGCAATGTCTTCTGGAATTGAAGCGTTTAAATGGTGTGTAATCATGACCATGTCTAAATGTTCATCAACTGTATTTTGTGTATATGGTAATGTAGGATTCGTAGAGGACGGTAAAATGTTTGGATATGATGCGGATTTGATTAAGTCGGGTGCATGTCCACCACCAGCACCTTCAGTATGGTACATATGAAGTACACGATCTTTAACGGCTGCCATTGTATCTTCCATGAAGCCAGCTTCATTTAAGGTGTCAGCATGTAAAGCAATTTGTACATCAAATTCATCTGCAACATCTAATGCGTGACGCAATGCTGAAGGTGTTGCTCCCCAGTCTTCATGTACTTTGAGGCCAATGGCACCAGCATGTATTTGTTCAATTAAAGCTGTATGATTGACTGCTTGACCTTTGCCAGTGAACCCGACATTAATTGGTAGCGCTTCAGCTACTTCTAACATGCGATGGATATGCCAAGGACCTGGTGTCACTGTTGTTGCTTTCGTTCCTTCAGAAGCACCTGTGCCACCACCAATGTGTGTTGTAATACCACTTTCAAGTGCAACTTCAGCTTGTTCAGGATTAATAAAGTGCGCGTGTGTATCAATGCCACCTGCAGTTACGATTTTACCTTCAGCAGCGATGATATCTGTGGTTGCACCAATAATAATGTCTACATTGTCCATAATATCAGGGTTACCGGCTTTACCAATACCCATAATATAGCCATTTTTAACGCCAATATCTGCTTTTACAACTTTATCGTAATCAATGATAAGGGCGTTCGTTAGCACTAAATCAGCCACTTTGCGATCATCTCGAGTGACGTTTGGGTTTTGTGCCATGCCATCACGGATAGATTTACCGCCACCAAATGTCGCTTCATCACCATAATTGGCATAATCTTTTTCAACTTGTGCAAATAAATTAGTATCACCAAGTCGTACTGAGTCACCTACAGTTGGTCCGTACAAGCTTGTATATTGAGATTGCGTCATTTTAAAGCTCATTAATCTTGTCCTCCTTTTTTATTAAGGTTTTCTTCACCTTGGTCATTGAAGACACCAGCATAGCTATCATGCTCACCAGTAGGGCGATAGACGCGTGTTTCATCAATTTTGCCATTGACCATACCTCTGAAACCATAGATATTACGATGACCAGCATATTCAACAAGTTGTACTTTTTTTTCGTCACCTGGTTCAAACCGAACGGCTGCACCTGCTGGAATGTCTAAATGTTTGCCATAAGCTTTTTCACGTTCAAATTTTAAAGCTTTATTTGCTTCATAAAAGTGAAAGTGAGAACCAACTTGGATAGGACGATCACCAGTATTTTTAACTGTAAGAACAGTTTCTGGATGACCTTGATTAATTTCTATATCAGTGTTTTTGACTTTAATTTCTCCAGGAATCATAAATTTGCCTCCTTATACAATAGGGTGATGGACAGTGATAAGTTTCGTGCCGTCTGGGAACGTCGCTTCTATTTCAAGCTCAGTTATCATACTTGCTACGCCATCCATAACATCCTCTTCATTTAGAATTGTTTTACCATAACTCATAAGGTCAGCTACTGTTTTGCCATCCCGAGCCCCTTCTAATAATTCATCACTAATCAGGGCAAGTGCTTCAGGGTGATTAAGCTTCAAGCCTCGTGCTTTACGGCGTCTTGCTACTTCTGCGGCAACAACTATCATTAATTTATCTTGCTCACGCTGTGTAAAGTGCAAATCAATTCCTTCTTTCTAAATTTAAATTTAAGTGCATAAACCATATTAGAACTACTAAAGGAGTTTAACAAGTATTTTACTATTTTTAATAAATTTTTATACATCAAATTGCTGTTATAAAATTATAACTAATACAAAAATATTTTTTTCACAGCATTAAAATGCTAAAATTTGTATTATCTCAAAAATTTATAAGTAAGGTGAGTTTGTGGAAAAAATAGATGTGTTTTTGAAGAACATTGCTCAAGTTGTCTTGATTAATAGTAAATGGACTGGATTATTTATTTTGATTGGATTATTTGTGGCGGATTGGGAATTGGGTTTAGCTGCAGTATTAGGCAGTGCATTGTCAGTTTTGTTGGCACCATATTTTAATTATAGTGCCGAGGAAATTCACAATGGATTAGCAGGTTATAACTCAGTACTAACAGCGATTGGACTGGCGTTATTCTTACAATCAACCACTATCGCTTGGATTGTTTTAGTTATTAGTGTTATTTTAACGTTGCCACTAGGTGCTGCTACACGTGAATTTTTAAAGTCTTATGGCGTTCCTATGTTAACCTTTCCATTTGTCTTAATGACTTGGTTAATCCTAGCAATGACGACTCAGTTTTCAACATTAAGTGTTACTGTTGATATTTTACCACTACATGTTAAACATCCAGTGATTAGCCACCATCATATAAGTTGGTTAAGTGGCATAACGACGAATTTTAGTGAAATTTTCTTAGTGACATCTATTGGTGGTAGTGTATTGATATTGATTGGTATCTTTTTAGGTTCAATTAAAGATGGAGTATATGCGCTAATTTCAAGTATATTTGCAGTTGCATGTATTGCATTATTAGGTGGAGATTATCCAACCATCGCAAATGGTTTATATGGATATAATGCTGTCCTTACAGGGATTGCTTTAGGTGCAACATTCATGACTAAATTGAATAAGTATATTGCAGTTATCACAGGATTGCTGTTAACGATTGTGATGCATGGTGCCCTAGCAACGTTGCTTACGCCAGTTGGATTACCTATATTAACGGCACCATTTATTTTTGCCACGTGGCTCGTGTTGTTTGCGGGAAAAATGTCAAATGAAAATTAAGTGATGCAAAAACATGCAAGAAGCGTAAAGTGAATGTTCAAAAAATGCACGCTTATACCAGAAATGAATTAACCGACTATGGAAGCTGACAAAAAATGATTCATAAATTAACCTTTAAAAATAAAACATGTTATTCATAATGAAATGGTTATAATGTATCCCCAATAAAGACAAATTCTACTGAGTCTGTCTCTATTGGGGATTAAAAATTTTTTTACGTTATTTCAATTTCTTCAAATGGATTTCTCTAGCACCACAAATAATTGTTACAATTTCATTTACTACTTTATCGATAGGTTGTTGTTGACCATGTTGAATCCAATTTGTAATAACACTTAAAATACCACCCGTTAAAAACTCACTATAAATCGTGACGTCTACATAAAATTGACCATTTTGTTTATCAAAATCGATTTGCTTCTTTACTGCTGCGTAGATTTGATCATAAAAAATGTTATAAACTTCTCCGTAAAAATTTAAAGTAATAACGCTACGAACCGTATCTTTATGATGATGAATAAATGTTAAAATATCAGTCATTAGCTTTTCAAAAAATTGTCTTGGGTTATCTGGATTAATTTCAGGTAAGTACAGTTCTCTGAAATGGTCAATCAAAATCCCGACGACATGATTAAGTAAATGGTATTTATCATTAAAGTGGCGATAAAAGGTTGACCGTCTAATATTTGCTTTATGACATAAATCCTGAATCGTGATTTGTTCAAAAGTCTTTGTTTTTAGCAGTTGATGAAAAGCTGTCATGAGTGCTTGATGTGTTTTTTGCACACGTAAATCTTGTTTATTCATTATATTCACTCCCAATACGATATAGGACAATTTTTCGTAAATGTCGCTTAAGTTACAGACACATATAAATGCCTCACAATAATAGACCTTCATCTATTTATAATATAAGAGAAGGGTAGATTTATTTTCTGAATAATTACTTATAGTTTACTACTTTTCATCTTGAAAATTAAAAAATATGACAAATTTTGGAAGTGATATCAATGTACTATAGTAATGGAAATTATGAAGCGTTTGCGCGACCAAAAAAACCTGAAAACGTAGAACAAAAGTCAGCTTATTTAATTGGATCAGGATTAGCATCTTTAGCAGCTGCATGTTTCTTAGTTAGAGACGGGCAAATGGATGGGGCAAAAATCCATGTGTTAGAAGAATTAGCTAAACCTGGTGGAAGTTTAGATGGAGATGAACTTCCTATGAAAGGCTATGTCGTACGTGGCGGAAGAGAAATGGAGAATCATTTCGAATGTCTATGGGATTTATTTAGATCTATTCCATCACTTGAAGTAGAGGGGGCTTCTGTATTAGATGAGTTTTATTGGTTAAATAAAGAAGATCCCAATTACTCAAGATGCCGTGTGATTGAAAAAAGAGGTCATCAGTTACCAACGGATGGTGACTTCACTTTAACGAAACAAGCAATCAAAGAAATGATAGATTTATGCTTGATGACAGAAGAAGATTTAAATGATGTGATGATTTCTGAGGTCTTTTCAAAAGATTTTATGAATTCGAACTTTTGGATTTATTGGAAGACGATGTTCGCCTTTGAACCATGGCATTCTGCGATGGAAATGCGCCGCTATTTAATGCGCTTTGTGCATCACATTGGTGGATTAGCAGATTTCAGTGCCCTTAAGTTTACAAAATATAATCAATATGAATCACTAGTATTGCCTATGATTGCCTATCTAGAATCCCATGGTGTACAGTTTGAATATGATGTTCAAGTACTTGATATTAAAGTAGATGTTACAACGACAGAGAAGGTTGCTCGCGAAATGAAACTTAAACGTCAAGGCAAAGAGGAGACAATGCTATTGACGCCGAATGACCTCGTCTTTGTGACAAATGGTAGTATTACTGAAAGCTCAACTTATGGAGATAATGAAACCCCAGCACCTCCTACGAAAGTCACAGGAGGCAGTTGGAACTTATGGCGTAATCTTGCTAAACAAAGCCCTGAGTTTGGTCACCCTGAAAAGTTCTATCAAGATTTACCTGAAAAAAGTTGGTTTGTGTCAGCAACTGCAACGACAAATAATAAGAGAATCATTGATACTATCGAAAGCATATGCAAGAGAGATCCCCTTGCCGGCAAGACGGTAACTGGAGGTATTATTACGGTTAATGATTCGGCATGGCAAATGAGTTTTACTGTTAATCGCCAACAACAATTTAAAGCACAACCTAAAGATGAGGTGAGTGTATGGATTTATGCACTCTATTCTAATGTCAAAGGGGATTATATCAACAAGCCGATTGTGGAATGTAGTGGTAACGAAATTTGCCAGGAATGGTTATATCATATGGGTGTGCCTACTAATCAAATTAAAGATCTTGCTCAAAACCAATGTAATAGCATACCAGTTTATATGCCTTATATTTGCTCATATTTTATGCCAAGAGCCATAGGTGATAGACCACTTGTTGTGCCACATCAATCACGCAATTTAGCATTTATTGGTAATTTTGCAGAAACAGAGAGAGATACCGTCTTTACTACAGAATATTCAGTAAGAACTGCCATGGAAGCCGTATATCAATTGTTGAACATAGATCGAGGTGTTCCAGAAGTTGTTGCGACAGAATTTGATTTGCGTGTCTTAATGGACGCGATGTACGAACTCAATGATGGTAAAGGCTTGGTTGAACTGGTCGAGCAAAAGAAACTAAAACAAGTTGCCCTTAATGCTTTCTTGAAAAAAATAAAAGGCACATATATAGAGCAATTATTGATACAACATAAGTTGCTGTAGGTGCAAGAGATGTTTCATTTTGAAAAAGAACCCCCGCTTAGCAAAGTAGAAGTGGGGCTTCTTTTTATTTAGAATGAATTGATTTCTGATGATTACAAATTGTCTATCTAAATAGTTATCAAGGCAATGATACGAATGCTTTCAAACAATAGATAATAAAATTATCACATTGACAGATTGAGGGATACGACGACATTGATGACCATAGAATCACTATCAACTTAATAATCTAAGATAAATGTGCTATTTTATAGCGGTTTGAAGGAAAATGACACGTTTGGTATAATTATACCTGCAACATAATATCATCTGCTAGGGGTGCTTTGATTTGCTGAAAGGAGAATTTCTCCAACCCTTTTAACCTGATCTAGATAATACTAGCGTAGGGAAGCAAGTGAGCCATTTATACTAAAGAATGAAAACATCATCATGTTTATCAGTTTATTTAAGCATGTGTTTCACTCGTAGTCTGTTGCTTACTTTTTGCCAGAACAGATTGTACAGTAAACACGAGAGTTAGTTATAGATATAGGGCATATCGTTAACTCAAGTTAAAATACCAATATTTTAAAGATATTGGCTATTATCTGATACATATATGTTTTTTGTATAAATTCGCTTATTTTCTTATGCATTCAGTATTAGGCTGAATGCTTTTTTGTGTGGATTTCTCTCAAAGTAATATTAAACACGTCTAGCATCTAGGAGGCTGTTTATATGAAACAAGAAATGATTCGTTTTAAAAAGAATTTTCCGGCAAGCAAACGTATTTTTAAAAAGGGAAGTGATGACGATATTGCAGTGCCATTTCGTCAAATTGAATTATCGGATACGCAATTAGAGAACGATGCATTTCACAACGATCCTATTACCGTCTATGACACTGCTGGACCTTATCATGACGATAACTATGATGTGAACATTGACAGTGGTATTCCTCAGCTTAGAAAGTCATGGATTGATGCACGACAAGATGTTGAAAGCTATAAAGGACGAAAAATACAATCTATCGATAACGGTTTTAAAAAGGAAGGCCATAAAAATTATGTGGCACATCCTTTTCAATATCAACCGAAGCGTGCCAAACAAGGTGGAAATGTGACACAAATGCATTATGCGAAACAAGGCATCATCACGAAAGAAATGAAATTTGTTGCGGTTCGTGAACAGGTAGAACCCGAATTTGTCAGAGATGAAATCGCTAGAGGACGTGCCATTATTCCTAATAATGTTAATCATCCAGAATCAGAACCGATGATTATCGGGAAAAACTTTGCCGTTAAAGTCAATGCCAATATCGGTAATTCGGTCGTGTCATCATCGATAGAAGCAGAAATTGAAAAGCTCGTTTGGGCAATTCATTGGGGGACAGATACGATGATGGATTTATCAACCGGTAAAAATATACATTCAACACGGGAATATTTGATTCGTAATTCACCAGTTCCGGTTGGGACTGTACCCATTTATCAAGCTCTAGAAAAAGTGAATGGCGTGGCGGAAGATTTAACTTGGGAAGTATATCGCGATACACTTATTGAACAAGCGGAGCAAGGTGTTGATTACTTTACCATTCATGCTGGCTTGCTATTACACTATATTCCGTTAACTGTCGATCGCTTAACCGGCATTGTCTCACGCGGCGGTTCAATCATTGCACAATGGTGTCTGGCACATCACGAAGAAAGCTTCTTATACACGCATTTTGAAGATATTTGTAAAATTTTAAATCAATATGATGTGGCAATTTCACTCGGAGATGGTTTGCGCCCAGGTTCCATTTATGATGCCAATGATGAAAGTCAAATTTCAGAGTTAAAAACATTAGGAGAGCTAACTGAAATTGCATGGAAACATGATGTTCAAGTTATGATTGAAGGTCCCGGACATATTCCAATGCATAAGATTAAAGAGAACCAAGACTTAGCAGATTTCTATTGTAAGGAAGCACCGTTCTACACATTAGGACCATTAGTTACAGATATCGCGCCAGCGTATGACCATATTACATCGGCAATTGGTGCGGCTCAAATCGCAAGTCATGGCACAGCAATGTTATGTTACGTTACACCGAAAGAGCATCTTGGCTTACCAAATAAAGATGATGTGAGAGACGGCGTAGTTACTTATAAAATAGCAGCCCATGCCGCAGATTTAGCAAAAGGATTACCAGGTGCTACTGTGCGTGATGATGCAATTAGTAAAGCGCGATTCGAATTTCGTTGGATAGACCAATTCAATTTGTCATTAGATCCAGATCGCGCAAGAGAATTCCATGATGAAACGTTGCCATCAGAATCTGCGAAAATTGCACACTTCTGTAGTATGTGTGGTCCTAAATTCTGTTCAATGAAATTATCACATGATATTCGTGATTCATATAAAGAACAGCTAGCAGGTATGAAAGAAAAAGCGAAAGAATTCCAAGCAGCCGGCAATAAAATTTATCATTAGGATACATGATTTATTATAGGCTAGAACATAAATATCAAAATAATAGCACAAAGATGATTTGACATTAAAAATCGTCTTTGTGCTTCCTTTATAATTCAATGCTTATGATGATTGGTTCGCTTGCTTAAGGGTCGGTTTACGTTGCTAGAAAAAACTGGTTTAGCCAATTTTTCTTTGCTTGTGGAATTTCTTATTGAAAGCCTCTTTGTTGAGGCCCCCCAACTTGCGTTGTATGTTGGCTTTTTTTTCGAAAGCCTCTTTGTTGGGGCCCCACCCCAACTTGCTGTGCTTGTGGAATTTCTTATTGAAATTCTTTTTGTTGAGGCCCCAGGGCTTGTTCTATCTAGTGTGTTGCTAAAATATTGAATATTCATATGTCATTGATTGACCATGCGATTTTAATGTCAGTATAAAGATGACATGACCTAATCATAGTTGCATAGTATGACAAATTTTAATTTTTTGAGCAGGAAGTATACTAAAATGTCATAACTATTGATAACATAATATTATTGAGACTTATTTCCAGGGGAATTGTGTTAGGAGGTTTAGTTATGAATTCCAATATTGAATTTAAAAAAGGCGTACTGTTTGCGTTAGGTGCGCATTTATTATGGGGAATTTTACCTATTTATTGGAGGCTCATTGGCAATATCAGCGCTTTTGAAATTCTAGCGTATCGAATTATCTTATCAATGATCTTTATGATTATCATGATTTACATACTCAAACAAAGTACTGCATTTAAACGTGATTTAACACACTTATTTGCGACACCGATACAGCTTATTGCCATTATTGTCGCTGGTTATGTTATTACGCTTAATTGGGGGACATTTATTTGGGCTGTGTCAAATGGACATGTGCTACAAACCAGTTTAGGTTATTATATCAACCCACTCGTAAGTATTTTATTGGCATTTATTTTTCTAAAAGAAAGGTTTAATAAATTTGAGTCATTAGCCATTGTATTTGCCGCAATTGGTGTGCTTTATATGACCATTCGAGTAGGGGAATTTCCAATGATTTCACTCATGTTGGCTTTCTCATTTGGCATTTACGGCTTATTGAAAAAATTAGTTCGTGTAGATGCTATGACGGGTATTGCCATTGAATGTATTGTGACAGCACCAGCAGGACTCATTTATATCATTTACTTATGGCAAATACACCATACTTCAGTAGGTATCAATATGGCATCATTCTGGTTGCTATTCTCAGGTGCGGTAACAGCAGTGCCATTAATCTTGTTCTCAGCAGGTGCGCGTCGCATACCATTATCGTTAACAGGATTTATTCAGTATGTTAGCCCAACTATTATTTTCTTACTGGGCATCTTTGTCTTCAAAGAACCATTTGATATTCATCAATTTATTACATTTATCTTTATCTGGATTGGCATTGCATTATACAGTATTTCTCAATACGTGAAAATGAAGCGCAACGTTCGACCAGAATAAATACGGAGAAGCCAAATGACTATCGTCTATGTATACATAAGACGGTGTTCATTTGGTTTTTTTAATGTGAGCTATGCATGAAAAGCTTAAAATTTTACAAAAAAATCAATTTATATGATAAATATTAGGGAAATTATTATATAATATGAAATGACTATGAATTGAAAAGTTTAAAATACTTGCAAGACTGATGATACAAACGTAATTCAATGGAAAGGGAATGATTCGTTATGAAGCATGTAACCATCGATTCAATTAAAAATAATAGCAAATATAAAATTATTCATGATGGAGAAAAGCACTATGTCATTGATCTTAATCGAAATAAATTAACTTACATTTTTCCATTATTGAATTACCTTCTCCCGCATCGTTTAATGGAAATCAGTGACGACGCATACTTTAGTTTAACAACAGTACAACAATCGGTGGAAAGCAAAGTCAAAAATATGATGATAACATTAATTGGCATCGTGATATTGTTCATTTACTATAGAGCCAATGTGGTTGACAATTTTTTTCTAAAACATTATCCTCCGCTTATTATCATTGCATTGATGGTTTTAATATTTATTATAAAATGGCTAATAGATAAGCGAAAAAGAAAAAGATTAAACATTGAACAAATAGAAACTGAGAAACGTGCTTATATCTTTCCAGAGATATTCACAATGGTGATAAGTATTATTTTATATGTTATTGCAGTTGTGAGTTTCGTATTCTTAAGCTTCAAAATTTTTGGTTCAATGGGGGAGCCCCATCTCAATTCTAATGTATTGATTATCATGTTAGCTATTATTTTATCATTTGATCAACTACTCTATAGTAATTCAGAAACTTCCGGTAAAATGAGTCATATTAAAGTAAAGGCTTAAATCAAATGAGCACAGGCTGGGATATTAATCCTAGAAAAATGAGCCAGTAGATGCGTTTTTGTAAATGCATTTACTGGCTTTTTTGTTTATAGTACTTCGTATGATATGGTTTCGTGTGTCTATGATACTGTCTTAGTCACCCCAACTTGCTTTGTTTGGTGAATTTCTTATCGAAATTCTCTTTGTTGGGGCCCCACCCCAACTTGCTTTGTCCGTTGCCTTTCTTTTGGAAAGCCATTTTGTTGGGGCCCCACTCCAATTTGCTTGGCTTGTTGTAATGTTTTGAAAATAATGGCTTTTATAAAATAAGTTATATGTTGTTGATTAATTTCGTTCAATAATCGATAAACTTAATTTGCTTAACACATGCAATTAAAAAAGCAGGATAATGACATTAATCAACGTTACAATATTTTACTTTGTTTTGGTTTTTAAATAGTTTAAAATTTTAGAGTGTTTGATAATATGATAAATATAGGAGGAGATACTTTGATAAAATCAATAGATAAAAATGTATATAAACATGCACTGAAAGTATTCGCTTTAGCTACAATTATATTGATGATAACGACAGTCATTACGTATTTCTGTCATCCTGCAATTAATGATGTCAAACATTTAGGGAATTCATCTACGAATATAAGTAGTAACCCCCAAGGGCTAAGTAAAGTTTGGCATTTTATAGTAAATAATGGTTGTTTCGTGCCAGTTCAAATGTTTATATTAGCACTTATACCGATACCATTTCTTTATATGTTAAACATTGTTATCTCAGTTATTATACCAGGAATCATGTTTGGAATTTTTCTTAATTTTGATTTACACAAAGCATTTACCGCAATCATTGCATACATACCACACTATACGCTTGAAATCATGGCATATTGTATTCTTGCAAGTGGCTTATATATGTTAAACAAAGCCATTGTAAGAAAAGTAACCAATCTGTTTAGAAAAAAGAAGAAAGACAATTATCCTTTTAAAAAGAGTCTATTTAAAGTTATTAAAATATATTTTATTTTCACCTTACCATTAATTATACTTGCTGCATTTACAGAAACTTATGTCGCAGATTGGATATATCAATTGATGAACTAAGGTAATAAAGCTGATTAATATTTAATTAATGATATTTTCCTTAAAAAATATTGAAAAGAAATCTTCGAAATAAGCATACTAATAATCATGCTCTGCATACGCTTTAAGTGAATCCTTTTTTATTGTAAAATGTTTATAAATTACATTTGAGGAGGTGTCTAAATGTTTCTTATAGTTCATTGTTGCAGATATTTACAAATCATACGCAACAAATTTTCGATCTTAATTACAAAATTGGCGGAGTCTGTCTATTTTGAAGTTAATGATCAATCTATAAGGAACTGACACAATATATTTCTTCCTTATAGATAAATTGGAGGAAGAAAAATGAATATACTAAATGCATCGAATATTTCTAAAAAATATACGGAAGATATATTATTCGATCATATTAAAATAACACTTAATTCAGGTGATACTTTAGGATTAGTAGGTCGTAATGGTGAAGGGAAGACCACTTTATTAAAACTACTTTCTGGCATGGAAAGACCTTCGACTGGTGTGATTAGTTGGAAGAAGGATATTAAGATAGGTTACTTAAATCAAATACCTGATTATGAAAAAAGTGAAAGTGTTTATCAATGTATAAAATCTGTATTTAAAGAATTAGATACGATATCAAAACAGCTGGAAACAATTGAAACTAAAATGATTGAAGAAAGAGAAAATATAAATTCATTAGTGGCGCGCTATGGTGAATTGCAGACATATTATGAAGAAAATGGCGGGTATGAGATAGATGCTAAAATACGTAAAGTTACTCACGGTTTAAATATCGCGCATTTACTTAAAGCAAAGTGGGGAGATTTATCAGGGGGAGAACGTACTAAAGTAGGTATAGCACAGATGTTAATTAAGCCTACGGATTTGCTTCTTTTAGATGAGCCAACAAATCACCTCGATGTTAAATCTATAGAATGGTTGGCTAGCTATATAAAAAATAATGATAGTGCTACGGTGATCGTGTCACATGATCGTTACTTTTTAGATGAAACAGTTAATCAAATTATAGAAATAGATCAAAAAAAGCTTCATTTTTATAATGGAAATTATTCATATTTTGTTGAAGAAAGAGACAAAAGATTGTTGATTGAATTCGAAGCCTATAAAACGCAACAAAAGAAAATAAAGAAAATGAAAGAATCAATCAAACAATTAAGAACATGGGCTAGTCAAGCGAAGCCACCTAATGCTGCAATGTTTCGCCGAGCTAAAAGTATGGAAAAAGCTTTAAATCGCATTCAACGCTTAGAAAAACCGCTTTTAGATTCAAAAAAGATGCATATAACACTAGAAGAAGGCATGAACGTCTCGAATAGAGTGATTGAAATGGAAAATGTTACTAAAGCATATGATGATGTATTATTTAGAAACGTAAATATGTTAATCAGAAGAGGCGAACATGTTGCTATTATAGGAGATAATGGTACTGGAAAAACAACATTATTAAAAATAATTTTAGGGCTGACTTCAATAGATAAAGGTTCAATTAAAACGGCAAGTAATTTAAAAATTGGTTATCTTTCACAGCATGAATTTGAAAGGGATGGCAATGATACTTTGTTACACACATTTCGTAAAAAAGTCAATGTATCAGAAGACCAAGCGAGACATATTTTAGCTCATTTTATGTTTTATGGTAAAGATGTATTTAAAAAAGTTAATGAGTTAAGCGGAGGAGAAAAAATAAGATTAAGATGGGCACAACTCGTAAACACGGATTATAATTTACTTGTTTTAGACGAACCAACAAACCATTTGGATATAGACGCCAAAGAAATCATAGAAGATGCTTTATTAGACTTCAATGGAACCATCATTACAGTTTCACATGATAGATATTTCCTTAATAAGTTATTTAATACAACTTACTTATTAAAAAATAAAACATTAGAAAAATTTGAAGGTAACTATGATTACATTAAAGAAAAGATGCTATAAATAATTGATATAGAGAAATGCTGGTCAATAAATTAAAAAATATACAACAATGACCATTGTAAATACGCTTAAGGAAATCGGATTTATGGAATGCCGATTTCCTTTTGTTTATCTTCTTAAATCGGATTTCAACTTTATATGCTGTTTATGTGAGGCTTAATAAGTATAAAACGATGCGTTTTTGAGTTCTTATGAAAAATTTATTGTGTGATAAATAACTTTTTAATTTCCTTACTTAACAAAAACACAGTTATTGCGATAATAAAAATTATTTCTTCTCCAATTACTAGGCTAATTATCGCACCTGCACCATCAAACATTTCATAATACTCTGCAGACTTCATGAAATCGATAAATATTTTAGCAAGTCCCCATGAAATAATAAATCTGCATACTTTCATTGATAATATGAGCCGAAAGTCTTTTTCCCATTTAAAACAGAAAGTAAGAATAACAGGTAATATGAGTGCAGGTATGTAAACATAAAGCAACCCTACTTGGAAATGGTAGTCTAGTGCAATAGTGATGAAATCAATGGGGAGCAAAAAGATTAAACATAAAAATATGCGTTTTTTCATTGCTATCTCTCCTTTTCTTATACAAATAATTGACCTGTATCAACCATCGCTCCAATTTCAAGTATCGCTATTATAAATAAGAAAACTAAGAATATCGAGACAAAAAAAGCGACCATGGTTATTAATATTTTTTTAGGTGCATGTTTTATTTTAGATACATAGTAAAAAATCGCATCAATACACACAATCATTAGTATTGTAATTATTACAATAACAAAATTAGAAGACACGAGCGATTCCTCCTCCTTTTTCTATAATTTTATTTTGCAAAAGTGTCAGAGAAAAATATCAACTCCAAATTTATTGATTATAATCACTTTCAAATTACTATACTTATTAAAATTATGCCAATTTTTTACGATTTTAATTTATTTCAATTTTGCAACAATTTCATAATTTTAGTATGTTAAAACTGAAATTTATTAATATTTTTAAGGTATTTTAATGTTAAATGCTTCAAGACTAATTACAGTTATAGGGAGTTTTTTAGGTATCACATTCGGCAGTAATAAGTGGAAATTTTGCGCATACTGTTGCTACAATAAGAGCGATGATAGCTCTAGGTGTTAGTGGTCCCATTGAATGAGGTATTAGGACACTTTATGCTGGAGGATTTATAGCTTGTAATCACTCGTAGATGAAAATATGGATATTCACAAAGTGTTTAAGAAAAACTTATTAAAATAATACGGTTAAGGGGACATTTAAATGAATACGTTTAATTGATTTATATTATTTATGCTTAGTGCAGTTTTAGATTCTTTGACAACAAGTATTTTAGACAATATTATGCAAAGCATATGGATACCAAGAATATGTGGCATGCTAGTCGCTGGCCTAGTAGGTTTAATTTTATATGTTTTTTTAAATAATAAAAAAGGCTCTAATCCCAATCTGGCTGGTAAGTCCGAACGGAAAGAGCCTAGGACATAATTATGTTTTAAGCTATGAACTAAATATTGACAGTAGTTGACTGGATTGAAAATACGCTTATACCAAGCTTTATTCAATCCTAGTCACCTTGCCGGGACGGGACGACGAATTCATAATGAATGCTGTTCCGCTCCCTCTTTTTTTATGTTGGAGTGAATTATCTTGAATTTAGAATTATTTTATTGCACAAATGATTATGGTGTCGATAGTTCTGTTGCAAAGTTGAATGTATAGTATGATATAAACAAAAAGGTGTATGGAGTTGCTAAGAATAAATGGAAAATGTATATACGATATATAAAAATCCTAGATATAAAATCATTCAAAAAGATAATAGATATTTAATGATCGATTTAGAACAAAATTGGTATTCATATTTATGCCCTATGTTGAATTGGTTTATACCTATTAAATATACAGAACTGAGTTACAAAGAGTTTAATAATTTAAATATATTTAATAACCAAAATCAGAGCAATCAAGGTTTAATAGCTGCTGGAATTGGTGTTACTATCAGTGTATTATTAAGAAGTTTTATTGGCTTAATGAATATTAATATTAGTCAAATATGGATGTTTGTGCTATTTTTAATTGGATTTGTCGGTGTGATAGCACTACGTTTATCTATAAGAAAGAAGTTGAATCATCCAGCATTTAATAAAAATAGCACACAAAAAGTAATGTTGATTCCATCATTCAAAAATATGGTACTGGTGGTGTTTTGTTATTTGATTTCTATATATTTAATAGTTGGGCTATTTTATATGATGGTTATTGAGAATATACAAAATATATGGATTTATATATGTTGGTTAGGTATTTTTTTGTATTTTCATTTATGAATATGGCTTCAATTTCTGATAGAAAAGTTCATGCCAAAATTAAAAATATAGAAAGACAGGTGAAATAAAGTGAAAACAATAGGAAGTATCATATATCTAAGATAAGGTTCCCAAAAATTAATGATTATTAATCGAGGTCCCATTGTAGATATAGATAATCAAAAGTATATTTTTGATTACTCAGCAAGAGCCCGATAACTATTCACACTAGTTATCGGGCTCGGTCTTTATCATGTTCATACACTATTTAAAACATGATAGTAAAAAATACCAAATTAATTATTTTTTCTATCAATCGTAATATTCATTATCTGTAACATGATACCAATAACAGTAATGATAATAGCGCTATAAATAAGCATATTTGTATTAATAAATTTAAGTAGAATTATCCCACCTAGAGCTGAACCCAATGCACTACCTAAATAGTTGATGGAGCTATTTAGTGCAACGGCGGCACCACCATGATTAGCATGATTTTGTAATAATATATGTTGTTGAGGCGCCTGTGTTGCCCAACCCATAGCACCCCATAAAATAAAAGGTATAAAATTTAAAAAAGGTACTTGAATTGTAACGTTAAGTAATGCGAAGCTTAAGGCTAACGCAAATAAAATAATAAGCATTAAGACGGCAGGATTTTTAAATTTATCAATTAAAAATCCGATTCCAAAACTTCCTATTAATCCACCTACATCCCATGCAGTTAAGTAGCATGTAAGATATTCTGTGTTACCACTTTCTTTGATTATATCAGCTAAATAAGTATACAATCCCAGACTCGCAATGGCAGCGCATAATGTTACGAATACAACGCTTAATACATGTTTATCTAAAAATAATTTGAAGCGTGATTTTAAATTAGGTGGTGCTTGTACTTTAAATCTTGGCAGGTATTTTAATATACTCATTAAGCCAATTAGACCGATAAGTACTATTATTAATATGGAAAAGCGCCAATTCGTATATTTTGAAACTTCTAAACCTAATGGCACTCCCACGACTGTTCCTACACTCATTCCACCAACTGTAAATGCGATGGCTTTTCCTTTATGCTTTTTGGATACTAGATGGCTACTTGAGCTAACCGCAATAGGTGAAAAGATACCTGCGCCCAATCCAGCTATTGCTCTTGAAATGATATAAATCGCATAGTTAGGAGCTAACGCAGTAATTAAATTTGCTAAAGAGAAGACACTGATAGCTAATATTAATATATTTTTCACTTCATTTTTTGCTAATAAAGTAGAAAAAATGGGTGCTGAAATAGCAAAGAATAAAGTAAATACTGTAACACCTTGTCCAACTTCAGCACTATTTTTATTAAAATTATCGCCTATGGCAGGAATTAATCCTGCTACAATATATGCATCCATGCCTAAAGCAAACATACCAATGGTTAAAACCCATACTTTTTTCATCATCATTCCACCCTATAAAAGTTAATATTTATAACACGAAATATTGTTTTCTGATATAAAGATAAAACACCTGGAAGTATGTGTGAATAAGTAATCATTTAAAGGGGTATTAACTAATAGTTAATACTAAAAGGAGAAGCTAATGAACTTTGAATATATACAAGATTTTATTAGAGTAGCTGAATATAATAGTATAAATAAAGCATCACAAGAGTTAAATATTAGTACGCCAGCGCTTAGTAAGAGAATTAAAAGCGTTGAAGCATATTTTAACTGTCATTTATTTTATAGAACTTCAAAAGGTATTTTCTTAAATGAAGAGGGGAAACTGGTATTTAATACATTTAGAGAGATGCAACATTCTATTGCTGATTTAAAGAAACAGTTGAATATTTCTTTTGATTCTAAATGGAAAATAGGTGTTATTCCTAGTTTTTCTTTAACGAATAAATATAAAAATAGAGGTTTTGATGAGATAGCTAACTTAATCATTGAAGATAGCACTTCTATTTTAATAGAAGAATTGTCTAAAGGTAATATAGATTTACTTATTGGGGATGTATCAAAGCTAAATAATCGTGATATATATCGCAAAAGATTATATAGTGAAAATTTTATGGTTATTTATAATGATGACAATAAATTTACTGAGAGTTCAAAAATTGAGATAAATGAATTATTAAGTGAGAAAATTTATATACAAAATCCACCCTGCGATACGTATGATTTTATTAAAAATAGATCAATGGAAGACAAATTAAATTTAAACTATAATAAACATTTTGAATCTGTAATAGCGAACATTAAAGCTGGAAATGGTATTACATTAATGCCGGTGTCATTAACATCAAGAATATCAAACATGAATTTATTTCAAAAAGTTTTGAGCGGATACAAAAGAGATATAGGCATCGCTTCGTATGATCAAAGGAAGATAATAAAAATATATGATTTTTATTAAAAAATTTAGAAGAAGAGAGAAATCAAAAATAGTTAGAAGGCATATTTAACTTATATAATAAGATAAGGTGAGAACATGGATTTTACGATTAGAACAGAGGAAAAAGAAGATTATAAGTTTACAGAGGAAGTTGTGAAAAACGCATTTGCTAATGAATCATATAGTGATCAGAGTGAACATAGATTAGTTGCGAATTTGAGAAATTCCGATGCGTTTGTTCCAGATTTATCATTAGTTGCTGTAGATAAAAACAAAATGATTGGTCATATATTATTAACTAAGATTGTTATTGTTAATGATGAGAAAAATACAGAATCATTAGCTTTAGCACCAGTTTCTGTATTGCCCGATTATCAAAACAAAGGTGTAGGACGAAGTTTAATACAAAAATCTTTAGAAATAGCAAAGAAACTTAATTTCGGGTCAGTTATAGTAATGGGACATGCAGAATACTATCCTAAATTCGGATTTAAACAAGCTTCTAATTGGGGCATTCAAGCACCGTTTGATGTACCAGATGAATTATTGATGGCGATAGAATTAAAGAAAAATGCTTTAGATGAAGCTTCTGGAGTAATTCAGTATTCAAGCGCTTTTTTTGAGTGACAAAATAGTTTTTTTAGTTTTGAGTCTGGGACATAATGATGTTTTAGTCTATGAACTATATATTGGCAGCAGTTGACTGGATTGAAAATACGCTGGATACCAAGTTATTTCAATCCTAATCAACCATGCGGGGCGACAGGACTACGAATTCATTATGAATTCTGTCCCGCTACCTGATTAGCTCAACTAAAATTACAAATAGGAGCAAAAGCAATACCAAAAAGGGTCTGGGACATAAATCTCAGAAAAATACAGTTCGGGACATAAACATATCGGATTAAAGAAAATGGTAATTTCTATCTTGTTTCACTAGAAATTACCATTTTCTCTTTAGTCCAGGAACTTTATGTTCCAGACCCACTTGAATTTGTATGAATTATTAAGTAAATCACTTCAAAAACGCTTTTATTTTGTCTTAACTTGTTATTATTTTCCTAATAATTGAGGAATGAGCCAACTTAAAAATCCGCCAATTGGAAAAATCATCCACCAATTTCTTGATAAAAAATCCCAGCCATTTGAAGCAGATTCATTTCTTCTATGAGACCTTTTATTATTCATTCCTAAAGTCATAGGATATTTTTCATCTAATTTTTTTGAGATAAATACATTTAAGAAATAATGTGCTATAGCTAAACTTAAAAATAAAGTGAACAGCCAAATAATTCCAAAAATCTCTTGTTTTAGGCCGTTTAGCTCACTTATAAAGATGGCAAAAAAAGCTAAAAGTAGAAATATAACCCCAAATATTATTAATCTTATAGTAAATATTTCATTTTGGCGGTATTTAAACTGTTTTTGCTGCTCTTTAGATATCTCCATTATTTCTGCCTCCTTATCCGGTGAATCAATTGATTCAAATAATTCATTAATTGTTACATCTAAAGCATTTGAAATACTTTTTAATGTTTTACTGCTAACCTCCTCTCCTGCTTCAATTCTTTGAATAGTTCTCACTGTTACACAGGCCTTTTCTGCTAAATTCTCTTGTGTCATCGATTTACTTTTTATGATTTTTGCAACTCTTGATTTGTCCATGTTAATAAGTTACTCCTTTTTCATAAATATAACCACGAAAAATTGCCGACAATTAGACGACAATAGCACGACAGACACTCTAATTATACGTTTTAGACGGTTTAAACTATAGGTAGTGGTTCATATAAAATAATATAATAATAAAAGCGTTTCAGAAATAAATAATGGTTACCAGAGGGATTTGAAATGATTTTTAGTTGTTTACTTAACTTTTTAACTTGATGTATTTATTTGGCTTATATTTACATATTTTGATTGGAGACATTTTTAAGCATAAATCTCTATAAACAAGTTCTAAATCTTAAAAAACTATTTAATATTCAAAATAGAGATATTTAAAATGATTACAAGCTAGCCTATGATGAATGAAGTTATTGGGAATCCGTTATTAGATAAGTTTATGAAAGATTTAATCGTTCAAATTTTAGCAATAGTTTCAGAACAGGAGAGAAATAAAAGTAAACGTCGACAAGCTTGAGGCATTCAAGTTGTGAAAGACCAAGGGATACCTAAAGGGCGTACTTTACTTTATTCACTAAATGCGAAGATCCTAAAAAATGTGTTATCTATCATCATATTGCAGAAGTGTTAGAAGAAGGCAAAGTAATTAGTCAGATTGCGAAAGAGGTTAATATTACAAGACAGATAGTTTATAGAATCAAGCACGATAAGGAAAACTATCTTGATAAATTGATGTTCAATGTAAATGAGAGGTTCTCACAGTCTCTCAAATCTCATATTATATTATTGAATTGAGATTTTAATAATTATACAAGAAAAAGGAGTGCGAATTCACACTCTTTTTTTCTAAACTAAGCATTTTTCTATTGTTCCTTTTGCTTATTTATCATTACTTGGATGTATAAAGTAATCCAAAGTTCGGGAGGATATGGTATTGGGGTATCATTTGATTCGATTTCTATATTGTGGTTTTCTCCTCTACGTCGAGTTACTAGATTTTTACCTAAATCAAAAAATGAACGTTGCGCTGTTAATATTTTATTGTTTTCTTTTCCTATTATCACCGTTTTAGTTGAAAAATAAGGGTTATTAAACTTATATGTGTAATTAATGTCTAGAAAAACATAAGGAGTTTGTTGTTTTATTCCTCCTTTTACCAACTTTATCATCTGTAATATGCCGACTTCTGATCCATCAATACAGACTCTATAATGTGGTCTTAAAGACCATAATTTAACTCTTTTTAAAATGATATCGTGATCTGATGACGTAAGCTTGACACCATAGGTCGGAAAAATATCCAATATACTTAGCCACTTTTGAAGATTATTATTAAAATAAGGAGTCCATACAGTATCAGTCATACCATGAATTTTAATATATATGTCATCGAATAAATACAATGGAGCTTGATAAAAAAATTCATTCTCCTGTAAGTTAGGACTTTTTTCATATAAAGTAAGTTCTCTTTTATATTTTTGTTTATAATAGCGTCTTATCATAACAGTTCCCAATAAAATAACAATACTTGCCGCCCAAAAAATTATTAACATCCATGGGGGAATAGAGTTATTGAAAAACCCCATCATACTTCCAATTATTAATATTGTTACTAAAATAGTTCCAATAAATAATAATAAAACACGCAATTTTATAACTCCTTTCAAAAATATAGAATTCCTCATTATAAATCCATCGCAATATTTTTATTTGGAAGAATGAAGGAATATTACCACCTAATGTTTCAGATTTAACAGCATATTTATCTATTAGTTTTGCATTGCTATTATCATTTAAATTTAGATTATTTTTTCATCACTGATCTATTTATAAATAAAAATTTATATATAATAACCGCTAAGTTTAAACAAAGAAAAGAGCTGAATTATTAAAGCAGTCAAACTCATCTGACTGGCTATCAAAACAACAAATAAGTCGTAATTTTAAAATCAAGATTTTCTGTCGATATTATCTATTTTCAAAATCAAAATTAATGCGAAAATACTTAAAACTATTATTCCAATAACTCCTGTTGGACCATAAATTAATGAGTTAAACTCACTTCTTTTAAGAGCAAACATATAGACAGTAGTTGAAAATTGATTAAAAATACCATGTAAAACAGCAGGCATAAAGACACTTTTAGTTTTTAAGTACGTGTAATAAAGAATAATACCTAATGGTATACACATAGCTACCATCAAAAAAACACCTAAACTAGGATTATTTGGATAATTATGTCCTTGTAAAATGAGGGGTAAATGCCAAAACCCCCATATAATTCCACCACTAAGTAAACCTTTCTTTGTACCTAATTTATCTATTAATATAGGATACATAAAAGCTCGCCAACCTAATTCTTCACCTAAATATGCTACCAGACTAACTAATACACCAACAGTTATATTTACTACTAGAGGAATAAGTAATTTATGCATTATATCAAAAATATCTAAAAACTGATTAGGGTTTACAACATAAGAAATTAAATAAATTAAGGTTATAATAATTATCATAGTGAATGGATAGATAGCCCAATATTTGAGTTTACCAATACGTAAGGAAAAAAATTCTGTAAATTTTTGATGTTTATAAAAATAAATCCAAACAATAATTGCAGATATTGCAGGGAAAAGCATTATTAAATTAGATAATATAATTTTATTATTTACAAAATACAATACTCCTCCAAAAATATAAGTAAGTCCAAAAACAATCATTATAAATATCATAAGTGGTTTTGTTTTGTATTTAGTCTCCATAAAAACTCCTTAATATATTATAGTTTTCAATAACCTAATTAACTAAAATAGTAATAATATGATTTTATCATAGTAATTTAAAAATTAATATTAAGCTCAGAAAATTGATTTATAATTATATTTCAAATTATTCTTTAAAAACTCAAACGAGACTATAGTAGTTTTTAATAAAGGAACAAAAAATAAACCGATAATAAAGAAAAATATAGTTGAACTTAATTGGAAAAACACTAAAAATCAACGGACTAATAAAATTATTAAAAAGACAGACAACGTGAATTCAATCAAAACCATTCGTTTGACGGGTGGTTTTTTCTTAATACTATATTGGAAGGTGGCTGGGAAGAATAAAAAAAGTTGACTGCAATGTAGTCAACTTTTCATCGTTAGATATACTTTGTATTGTAAATCATTGAAGTTATACCAAATCCTATTAACGTGAATATAATAATATATATACTGATATTGTCAGACTTTAAATAAAAATGAAATAGTAAAAAAGTAAGAAATGCCACGAAAAAATAAAGAGGTATAACACTTTTACTCCATAATATAGAATGTTTTATCATATATCACACTCATTTTTTAATCGAAGTAGTTTGATGCTTTCCTAATCTTAATATTACTAGGCAAACGTTTTATAAAATTAAACGTAACAACGAATAATCTCTATGAATATATTACCGCTGCAAATAAGCACACTATGCGGCATTGTGTCATAACTTTTTCATTTACATAATGCCTTTATCAGAATCAAATGAACATTTTCTGTAATAACCCTTGTTTACGTTGTTTTAAAAATTCAACTTTTGATGATTGTTTTTCTATGTAGTCATCAAGTTTTTTTAAGGAGGTTCCTATTTTCTTTTGTTCGTCACTACTTGATGGTATTTTTAATTTTTCTTTAGAATAATCTTTATAATATAAATGTGGTATCGTACTACCAATTATATACTTTTTAAATTCAAGTAATTTCATGCGATAATATAAAAATTGAATGTCTATATATTTAGGAAGTAAATATCCCATTGTACCTATAACAGAGGACTTACCTGCTCTTAAATTTAAACGCCCAACACCAGCACCATCTTTTAATATTGAAATATAAGGTTCTTCCATATCGTATTGAGAATCTTTTGCAATTTCTTGGATAGCATCATAAACTGGATAACTTCCTAATGTATTATTTTCAATATATTGATTGGAACTTTTTTTAGAACTGATATATTTCGTTACTTCTTCAATAGTTTTTTCTATCCATTCAGGATAATCATTTCCATTTTCATCTTTAAATTTTATTTCTTGTGAGAATATCTTTTGCATATATCCTTTCTTTTGTTGTTTTAGGAGTTCGAGTTTTTGTTCTTCTAATTCAATTTGACGGTCGAGTTTGCTAAAAAAATTACCTATTTTTTCTTGTTCACTAATCTCTTTTGGAAGAAAAAACTCTAATTTTTTAATATCTGAATTATATAAGTGGACTACTGATTTACCTTGTGCATATTTTGCTAAATTATACTTTCCTTTTCCATTTATATATAATGATATAAATCTCCCGTCTGCAATTTTAGGTGTAATTATATTAAGATCCCCACCAATTATGATTTTTTCGCTAATATTAATACAAGTAGCAGTAGCTATATCAATGTCAGTTTCACCTGAAGATGGAATTAACACTTGATTTTTCTCTGAATAAACAAGTTTTTTATCTAACTTATTAGTCTTACTATAAACTTTAGTAGTGATAGGATCATACTTAGTATAAAGTTCTCCGTATAAGATACATGGATGACCTTCCTTACTAATATCTTTTTTAGATAAAGACTTACCTTTTCCAAATGAAGCTATATTTTTTAGTTTCTTTCTTACCCACTCCCCTTTAAACTCCGGAAATCTCAATTCTGGTACATTTTTTTGTTCATTAGTCATGGTTGACCACTCCTAATTCTTTGAGATATTCATTGATTTCTGATTCAACATTCGCAATTTCTTTATCAATATCTTTGAGTTTTTGTTGAACTTGGTCTAAATCAATCGGTTCTTCTTCTTCAAAGGTATCAACGTATCTCGGAATGTTTAAGTTATAGTCATTCTCTCTAATTTCATCTAATGACACTACAAAGCTGTATTTATCAATGGTTTCTCTTTGACGATAGGTGTCTACAATTTTATTCACGTCGTCGTCGGTAAGGTGATTTTGGTTTTTACCTTTTTCAAAGGATTGAGAAGCGTCAATAAATAACACATCGTCGCTTTCTTCACGACATTTCTTGAAAACTAGAATGCAGGTTGGGATATTTGTGCCAAAGAATAGATTAGCAGGTAAGCCAATCACTGCATCAATGTAATTCTTGTCTTCAATTAAATATTTACGAATTGTGCCTTCTGCATTTCCACGAAATAATACACCGTGTGGTAATACAACAGCCATAGTACCATGATCATCTAAGTGATAAATCATATGTTGAATAAAAGCATAATCTGCTGTTTTTTTAGGTGCTAATTTGCCATAGTTACTGAACCGTTCATCTTCTAAGAAGGATGGGTCTGCACTCCAATGTGCACTATATGGCGGGTTTGCGACAACTGCATCAAAGCGTTCGTCATGTACGGCAGGGCTTTCTAATGTATCGTCATTTTCAATTTGGAATTGTTTATAATTGACGTCATGGAGTAACATGTTCATGCGTGCTAAGTTGTATGTTGTACTGTTATATTCTTGTCCATAATATTGGCGAACTTTTGCTTCTGCACCAACACGAAGTAATAGGGAACCAGAGCCACAAGTAGGGTCATAGACGCTACGTAAATCATTTCTACCTGTTGTTACAATTTTAGCTAAGATTGTTGATACTTGTTGCGGTGTATAGAATTCTCCGGCTTTTTTACCTGCAGAAGCAGCGAATTGGCCGATTAAATATTCATACGCATCGCCTAACATATCGATTTCAAGATCACTATGGACGAATGGTAGGGTAGCAATTTGAACCATCACTTTAGAGATGAGTTGGGTACGTTTAGCATTGGTATTACCTAAACGGCTTGATGTTAGATCCATATCGTCAAAGAGGTGAATGAAGTCATCTTCACTGTCATGGCCTCGGGTAGAATTTTCAACATTTTTAACCGCATTGCTTAAGTCTTCAATTTGGAACGTTTGGGCCTCAATTTTGTTTATAAGATTGCTGAAAAGAAATTGAGGTTCAATCACAAAGCCAATACGTGCAATGAGTTCCTTTTCCACAATGGGTTTATATGTATCGTTATTCATGGCTTCTTCATATGAAATATCGTCTTCTTTAAGTAAGCCCGCTGCGATGTCTTCATTCTTCTCACTTAAGAAGCGATAAAAGATTAAACCTAAGATATAGTTTTTAAATTCATTGGCATCCATATTGCCGCGTAAATCATTGGCAATAGACCATAGTTTCTTTTGTAAGTCAGCAAGTTGTTGACGTTGCTTTTCTGTTGTAGACACGGGTGTATCCTCCTCTGTTCATCGTTTGTATCAAAGTGTATATATGTTATTTTAAAGCACAAAGCAAAATAAGTTAAGCGGTATGCCGCCTAACTTATTTAATTTGCTGCACCATATTTTTCTGCTGTTTCTTGAACGAATGATTTAACGTTTTCAATTTTCTGTGTGCGGACGAGTAAACCACCTGTAATACCTTGTTCGACAAAGTTATTATCAAGTTGCCCGCTAAATTCATACTCATTAATGACTTCTTTAAGTAAGTCGATAGGGTATGCTTTGTCATTAGCAAATTCTTGAATTTCCTGTTCTTTTACTTCTTCTTCAAAGTTAAAGTAAGCATCTTCAATCACGGCATCTTTATCTAGGTGAGGGATAACTTTATCCAAGAATTCACGAATCAGTTCTGCTTTTAGACGTAATTTGTCATCATCTGTCTTGCTTAATAACTGTTTGATTTGTTTACGCACGCGTTCGGTTTGAGCTTTATCCGTTAAATCAATATTGTTTAGTAAATCAAGAATGTATTGAACATTAATCATATCATTTCTTAAAATTTCAATTTTGAAATCAATATCATCTAACACGGATGTTTTTTCACTTTGACGTTGACCTTTGACTTTGTCATAAATGGCATAATATTTACCTTGGTAATCTTCAAATGTCTGTTGACTAATGCCAAGAAGGTCAGAAGTAAATTCAAATTCATCAAAGGTCTTTAACCTTTGCAGCAAGCTCGCTACGGCACGATATGCGAGTACAAAGTCGAGTTGATCGTCTTCTCGCTCTAGGTTATCTACATCATCAGGCGTAGGAACTACGTTAAGTAATTGGGTAAGTACATGCTTGAAATCAGATAATAAGACATCGAATGACGGGCTTAATACTGTATCTGTATCATTAGTTTGAGAAAAGAGTTCTATGGCTTTATCCGTATTATCTTTAAGATTGCGATAACATACAATGTTGCCGTAGGGTTTGGTCTCCTTTTCAACACGGTTTGTACGTGAATAGGCTTGAATTAAGCCGTGATATTTTAAATTACGATCAACGTATAGCGTGTTTAACTTTTTACTATCGAAACCAGTTAAGAACATATCAACGACAATTAATATGTCTAGGCGTTCAGCCGGATTACCTTGTTTCACACGTTTTGAAATATCATTAAAGAAACCGTCAAACGTGTCTAGACTAAAGTTTTTATCAAACATTTGATTATAATCACACATCACTTGTTCAAGTTCTTCTTTAGTATGTACTTTATCGATTTGTTCTTGTGTATCTTCATTTGCAGCATAAGTAAAGATGGTTGAGACATTTAGATGATGTTGACCTGCGTCTTTAAGTTGCTTGAAAATTTTATAATATTTAATAGCCATCGGAATACTTTGAACTGTCAAGATAGACGTGTACATTTGATTACGCGTCTTTTTATGATGATTGGCCACCAAATGCTTAGCAATCATGTTTAGTCGGTCATCAGCCATCCAGAGTTCATTTTCATCAATGCTAGATACGTAAGATTCATCCATGTCATGGATTGCATTGGCAAATGTACTGATATATTCTACAGAGAAACCTAACACGTTACCATCACGAATAGCATCCTTAATTAAATACGTATGTAAACATTTTTCGAAAATGTCTGCCGTAGCTCGACCATCTAGACTGGCATTTTCTTCAAAGCGGGGCGTACCAGTAAATCCAAAATATTGCGCTTGCTTAAAGTGTTGTCTAATTAAGCGATGCATTTCTCCAAATTGGGTACGATGGCATTCGTCAATGATAAAGATGACTTTATCTTGCTGATATTTATCCATAATGTTAGCACCCGATTTAACAGCATTCGCCATCTTTTGAATAGTTGTAACAATAAGCTTTTGGAATGGGTCATCGAGTTGTTTCAGCAATTTATGTGTATTATCTGTTAAATCAACAGAATCCATTTGAAATTTATTAAATTCTGCAAGTGTTTGACTATCCAAATCTTTACGGTCGACTAGGAAAATAACTTTTTTAATACTTGGATCTTTGGACAGTATTTGGCTTGTTTTAAAGGAAGTCAGTGTTTTACCACTACCAGTTGTATGCCAAATATAACCATTATTATTGGTTTCAGTGGCACGATTAAGTAATGATTCAACTGCATAGACTTGATAAGGACGCAATGCCATAAGCAATTTATCTGTTTCATTCGTTATCATATAGCGACTAATCATCTTAGCAATGCGACAACGATCAAGAAATTCTTGAATAAATTCTTTCAAATTATTAATACGGCGGTTATCTTTGTCACTCCAATAGAACATTAAACTCTTGAATATCTCTTTATCACTATTGGCATAATAACGTGTTTCTTTTTTATTACTTACTACAAAGAGCTGTATGAAGCGGAACAAGCCACGATAATTATGTTTGCGATAACGTTCAATTTGATTAAATGCTTGACTAATTGCGATACCACTACGTTTCAATTCAATTTGAACTAAAGGCAACCCATTGATTAATAGCGTTACGTCATAACGTGCTTTATATTTATCGTCCACAGTCACTTGGTTCGTTACTTGGAATTTATTCTGACACCAGTGTTCTGTATCTAAGAAGTATAGATAAACTTTAGATTCATCATCGCGTTCTAATGTGTAACTGTCACGTAACTGCATCGCACTATCAAAGACACTTTTATCGCTAATATCTGTCATTAAGCGTGCAAACTCGGTATCAGAAAGTGGTCTATTTTTTAAGTTTTCTTTATTACGTTCATTTAAGATTTGGCGGAAATTCTCTACAAGCTGCTCATGATTTCTTAATATAATTCTTTCATAGCCTTGAGACTCCAACTGCTTGATAACATCATTTTCTAATGCTAATTCTCCTTGATAACTCATCAAATCACCCAAAAATTAGTAGTTTCTTTAAATATAGCACAATATTTAGAAGGAAAGTTCTATAATTTTAATTTCAGAGTGTTTAAATAAAATTTTGTAGTGAGACGATACGTTTTAACTGTGTATGTAATTGTACATATTCATATAATAATAACTTTTCTAGATATATTTTTTTAGCTTCATTTAATTCTTTAATAATAAGGGTTTTAGCTCCATGTGTGTTGATTTTTCCTTGGTATATCCAATCTACTATACTATCAAGTTTTGTATCATTTTTAGCGACTGGTTCTATGTCTATTAATTTATTTTTAATTTGTGGTCTACTCCAGTCAAATAAAGATAATAGATATGCTGATTTTTTTTGAATGATTTGTGTATAGTAAAAATTATGTTTACGGTAGTTTGATTCATATTCACTGAAAAGAGTGAGTATTTCATTGAATTTTAATATCGGAATTTCATAATTTTTGATCTTTAATAAGAGCTCAACATATTTGGATTTTGTCATTTCTACTTTTTCATGTCTAGGAATATTATTATTACTATTCAAATCTTCTATATCTTTACGACAAGTTCTTATTTCGCTTTTTATTAAAGATAGTTTGTTTGTGAATAAAATAGACATATCTATAGCTTTAATTTGATTAGAGTTATTTATTTTAATATAGTTTATCAAACTATTAGTATTAATGATGAGATTATTTTTGTTCACATAGTTTCTGATATCTGAATATGAAATGTTGAACACATCTCTTCGCGTTTGTATATTTTTTATCTTACTTTCTTTTCTTTGTCTATGTTCAATAATTCTGTTAATCATTGTCATATTAACATAACTCATTTGATCAAATTTCAAAAATTTCTTTTTTTTAGGTTTACTTAATCTAGTGTCATTTTCTGTTAAATTAATTATCTTATTGCTAATATTTTTAACATAATCTATGCTGAAATTAGTCTGTGGCTCATCAATTTTGGTATAACCTATAAATTCAAAGTTATTAATGATATATGTAGCTTCTTTTAAAGAATACCAGCGTTCTAATATATTTGTAGCATAAAACCTGTTTAATTCATCTAATAAGTTTTTTTCTTTATTATTTAGAGAAGCAGCCTCTTGTAAACAATCAATATCTTCGTAAGAAAACTTTTGTTCTATCCAATAATCGAAATTGAAGTATCTCTCTTCTTTGTTACTATTTACTATAATCATAACATTATACCCTTTGCCGAATTTTTTTCTTCATCTATTTTTAAATAAATCTACTAAGTACAATTAAATTATAATAAAAAAAATATAATTTTGAAATGGGGGAGATGTTATGAACACATTAATAGTTTCTTTGATTCTTAGTGTTCCTTTAAATATATTAAGTAATTTTTTATACGATTTACTAAGAAAAGAATCGAAATTTTAGTGCTAATTCAAAAATATCCCTCTAAAATGGTGTTGAAATTACATCTTGATAGTGGGATTTTTTATCTACAAAATTGTATAAAACTGACAAACTTCATTTGCCTTAGAATTTAAAATAATAAAGATAGTGATTTGATTTGTTTTTTAGTAAAATGAAATATAAGTTCAATCAAAACAACATAAAGATGTACTGATAACATGGTATGCTAAATTTTGGAGACAGAATGTAATGAATTGGTGCGCGAATGCGTCAATTTGAATACAGATAATTACAGATAAACTTGCTAAGTTTAAAGAGAGGTGACCAATCATATGAAACTTGCGGAACAAATTAAGAAGTATCGAAAAGAGCAAGGTTTAACCCAAGATCAACTTGCTGCTGAATTACATACAACGAGACAAACGGTTTCTAAATGGGAACAGGGCTCAATTGAACCTAATGCGCAAATGATTGTTAATTTGGCACAAATGTTTAATATTACGACAGATGAATTACTTACTGGAGAAAATATGAGTAATTTCACTAAGGAGTTAAATGAGACGGGTACGGATCATTTAAATTTTTGGGACTTCTTGTCACAGAAATGGTGGTTTGTCTTAGCTATCGTTGTTATAGTTTGTGGTACTTTATCTCAAATATTCGCAGGTTAATCATTTAGGTTTCCTACACAAATTTAGGAGGAAACACATGAATATTTTAATAAAGTCAGCAAAAATATTTGGAATTATTATACTTACATTTGTGATTACAGTTGTGGCACAAAACGTTGCAATTTTATGGCATTTGTTAGACTTAAAGGCGGTTGAAACAATACTCCATGGGCTCACATATGCTGTTATCACATTTTTACTTATCACATGGTTTATTCAGAAAGGTTTGAAACAAGAACTCAGGGACTATCGATTGACCAGATTTAAGTTATCACTCGATGTTATAGTCATAGGTTTAAGTATCCCTGTTATAGTGATTCTTATATGCATCATATTTATCCCAGGAAGTTTTGTTGTTACAAGAATAGCTAATCCAATTGACTATTGTAATATGCTGTTTGAAATTATCTTTCTTGGGGGTATTTTCAGTCCGATTGCCGAGGAAATATTAGTTAGAGGTTTACTCATGGGCTATATTGAAAAGCAAACAAATATTACCACTGCAATCATGATTTCCTCTGTATTATTCGCAGTGGTACATTTATTTAATGGCGGGATGTCTGGGGTAAGTCTAATATTACTTTTAACAAGTGGCACGATTGCTGGTATACTTTACGGCCTAATTGCTTATAAGTATCAATCAATTTGGGCGAGTGCCTGTCTGCATATTTGCTGGAACTTATCAGATTTGTGTCATATTTCAACAAATAATGAGCAATACGGTATTGTTCAATATATTGTAGAAACTAAAAACATCTGGATAACGGGTGGTGCCTATGGTAATAGTGCGTCAGTGATTTCAATGTTGATATTTTTAATGGCAATCTTTTTGATTTTAAAAAAAGCAATTAAATATAGTCATTCTTGTTAATGCGGGTAGTCTTGAAGTGGATAATTATCTATTTCTTAATTATTTAAGCAGAAAAATGTGATTTGTTCATAATTTTCGCTAGAGTAAAATACAATTTAACCCTATGATGAGTGCGTAAAGGAGCGGATTGATTTGAAATTTAGTCATGTAGGAGAACGAATTAGAATATTAAGGAAGTCTAAAAGGATGTCTCAAGAGAAATTAGCAGAATACCTTAATGTTTCTCGTCATTCTATTTCAAATTGGGAAAGAGAAGTAAATTTACCAGATATACATTCTTTAGTGGAAATGACTAAACTTTTCAACGTTTCTTTAAACTTTTTGGTTAAAGGAGAAGAGATGATTGTGAACAAATATGTTTATGCAGCACTAGCATTTTTCTTAGGTAGTTTTGGGGCACATCGATTTTATAGAAAGCAAAATGGTAAGGCGGTTTTATATTTATTATTTTGTTGGACTGGAATACCAGGTGTGATTGGAATATATGAAGGCATTATCGCATTTATTAAAACTGTTGATAAACAAGGACATATTTAAAGACATTGTAAGGCGCGGGACAGCATTCATTATGAATTCGTAGTTCCGCCCTGGCAAGGTTGACTAGGATTGAAAAAAGCTTGGTATAAGCGCATTTTCAATCCAGCCAGCTACTGCCAACATAGAGTTCAGAGCTTAAAACATAATGATGCCCCAGATGCTACGCTTATATAGCCGCCAATACATTTGTCCAGAAACTTAAGCGCTTTCTTTTCAACATGTTTTCTAACTGTAGTATAATTGTCCTCATATAATGATAATGTTTATCAATTAAAAGATATCATGTTTTAAATATATGAGGAGGATTCGTGTATGGAGGATGTAATCGTTATTGGGGGCGGTCCTGCTGATTTATTTGCAAGTTTTTATTCTGGATTAAGAGGCATGTCGGTCAGAATCATTGATGTACAAGATAAGCTGGGTGGTAAGATGCAGCTTTACCCCGAAAAAATCATTTGGGACATTGGTGGTATTGCGCCGAAGCCATGCTATCAAATTATTGAAGATATGATTGCGCAAGGTTTATATTTTAATCCACTTGTTAATTTGCAAACACGTGTTGTTGATATTCGCAAACGTGCTGAACGTCATTTTGAGGTAGAAACGGCGACTGGGGATGTATTTGAGTCTAAGGCAGTTATTTTTGCGATTGGTGGCGGAATTATTAATCCTAAACCACTAGAAATTAGTGGAGCAGAGCGTTATCAATTAACGAATTTGCATTACGTTGTTCAATCTTTAAGTAAATTTAAAGACAAAGAGATTCTTATCTCTGGCGGCGGTAATACTGCATTAGATTGGGCACGTGATTTAGCACCGATTGCGAAGCGTGTGACGGTGGTTTATCGTAAAATGGAAACGTCGGGTTATGAAGTGATGCATTCCGTTTTAACAGAGCGTGGTGTAACACTGATGCCACGGACGCAAATTAAGCAATTGATTGGTGATGATAAGAATCAGCGTATCCATAAAGTGTGTTTGGAACATTTGGATTCAGGGGATACTGAAACACATCGTTTTGATGATGTCATTATTAGTCATGGTTTTGACCATGAAAATCCACTGTTAACAGATTGTACTTCAAAGCTAGAACGGTATGACGATTATCGTGTTAAAGGCTTTGGTAATACAACGACAAATATTCCAGGTATTTTTGCGTGTGGCGATATTGTTCATCATGATGCGAAAGTGCATTTAATTGCCAGTGCGTTTAGTGATGCGGGTAATGCTGCGAATTTAGCTAAAACATATATTGAACCTGAAGCAAGTGATGAAGGTTATGTGTCTAGTCATAATGACATTTTTAAAGCAGCGAATCAGTCTATTCTTGCACAATATTTATAATTAGGAAAAGGGTGGAACCATGGTTAGAGTAAGTTATGAATCTCCATCAGTACAAGACTATTGCGCACTACGTGTCGAGGCGGGAATGAGCCCAAAATCTGAAGCTGCAGCTCAAAAAGGATTACCTCATGCTTGTTTTAATGTAACATTGTATGATGAAGCGACGCTTGTCGGCATGGGACGTGTGATTGGTGATGGTGGCACTGCATTGCAAATAGTTGATATTGCAGTGCGACCTTTATACCAAGGGCAAGGCTTTGGTAAATGTATTTTACAAGAAATTATGTCTTATATAGATCGTATTGCTGAACAAGGTACTTATGTTAGTTTAATTGCTGATTATCCGGCAGACCAATTGTATGCGCAATTTGGTTTTACTTCAACTGAACCGAAGTCTGGTGGCATGTATAAGGTTTATTGATACAACAGCAAGGGGAACCGGAATGCATTTTTAAATTTGTATGTCAGACCACTCAACTACTGACAATATAATAGTTAAGAAAGTCCATGGCATAAATGTCAAAATAATAGCCCCAAGATGATTTTTTATTTTAAATCATCTTTGTGCTTTTTCTATTTGAGTAAGTAGTTGTATATTTAAGTTTTGATTTTTATTGTCTAGATTTATTTTTTAAGACTTTTTTCAGTTTATCTTTTTACTTAATTTAATTAAGATATTATTTTTGTCTGAGTTAATATTTGAAAACTATATAAAAGTGTTATATGCTCATTAAAAGTACATGAATAATATTATTAATATAATGTTGCAAGATATAAGGAGTTTCCGATGAATGAAAATTTAGAAAAATATATAAAAAGCTTACCAATTTTAGGGTTGTTTATTAGTATTTTTTTGATGATTTTATTCTTTTTCATTTGGAAAGCCGAAGGGAATTTATTTATTATTTTTTTGTATTGCTTATTACCTGTAATTGTCAATACTTCTATTTATGGTGCATTTAAACTTTATAAGAATAAGTAATGTGATGAATGTTATTGTTTTAAGAAATCTTTTTTTTAAAAAGCATTATCTATAAAGGCTGCTATGCCAACAAAAGGAAACTCAAAGATGAGTTTCCTTTTGTCGTGTATTCGATAATTTTTCTAGTCTCTTTTTTTAGTGACTACCATAATTCCTAGAATTAAAGCGATAAATAGAACAAATTATATTATTAAAGAAATGCAAGAAATAGCAAATGTTATGTCAAATATATTCCAAATGGTACTATTTTTAAATGATTTTAGAAACGATTTAATGGGTATCAAATTGCTTTATTTGGATACAGTAATAAAACAAAAATTTCTCTATGTCCTAGTCGTATTTTGTTTATTTATTAAAGTCGATTACAACACGTCCTGCTTGTCGATGGTTAATAATCTTGTCTAAATATGTCGGTAGGTCCTTAAAGGCAATGCTTGTTTTAATATCATGCAATTGGTCTGGTCTTAAATCAGTGGCTAAGCGACGCCATACGCGCTCTCTGACTTTCATAGGTGTAAAGACGGAATCGATACCTAGTATATTAGCACCACGTAAAATAAATGGGAAAACGGTACTATCGAAATGATGACCACCTGTTAGGCCAATTAGGGCGAGACTACCTCCATAATCTAAGCGTTTGAGTACGTAAGATAGGCCTTCGCCACCAATTGGATCCACAGCTGCTTGCCAAGTGCGACTGGCAAGTGACTTTTGGTCGTCCTGTTCTATACGGTCAATGATTTTTGTGGCACCTAACTGCGTTAATCGTTCTTTAGATTCATGATTTCCTGTACTGGCAATGACCTGATAGCCAAGTGTGCTAAGCATCATGACAGCGAGTGAGCCAACGCCACCTGAAGCACCTCTTACAAGTACCTCTTTGCCTTCAATAGTCATGCCTTGATTTTCTAGGCGTTCGATGGCTAATCCGGCAGTATAACCAGCAGTACCATAAATCATGGTTTCTTCCAATGTAAGATGTTCGGGTAGCGGTACAATCCAGTCTGAATTCACTCGAGCATATTCACTAAATCCTCCAAAGTGACTAACACCTAAATCGTAGCTTGTGACAATCACTTCTTGACCTTTTGAATAACGTGGGTCATCGCTATGTTCGATGGTGCCAGCTAAATCGATCCCTGGTACCATTGGATAATTTTTAATTACTCCGTTATTGTCTTGTGTGGCAAGGGCATCTTTGTAATTAATGCTTGAGTATTGCACTTTGACTAATACGTCACCTTCTGGTAGGTCGTCGTTAGTTAACTGTATAAAGTCACCTTGAACCTTACCATCATCATCTTGAGTTACTTGGAAAGCGTTAAATTGTTGCGTCATCTGTATGTTTGCCTCCTTAGATTGTTGTACAACGTCATTATCATTATTTACCCTAATTCAATTTTTCTTATACAAATAGCAATACATCAAATATTTTTGATGATTAAAATAATAAAAAAATATTTCAATATATCACTATTATTATGGGCATTGACATGAATTCATGGGCAATCTATAATTAGTTTGATAATGATTATCAATTGTGTGCATACATTTTATTTTCTAGTGAGAAATACTACTATAACAATTATTAAATAAGCAAATCTTAGCATTAGTTATTCTCATTTAGAACGGTTGTACAATGGTTTGATGATTGTTCATAACATACTTGAGGTGATTATTTTGAAAAAACTACCAACAATATTATTAGCTTCGTCATTACTATTAGCAGCATGTGGTAGCCAAGATGGCGGACAGGATTCACATTCTAAAAATAAGAGTAGCAAAAGCAATAACACAGCAGAGTTGAAAAAAGCTACTAAAGAATATGAAAAGTATACAGATAAACAATTAGATAAGTTTTTAAAAGGGACAACAGATTTTGTTAATGCAGTGAAGAATGATGATATGGAAAAAGCAAAATCGCTATATCCTAAAGTACGTATGTATTATGAACGTTCAGAACCTGTAGCAGAAGCTTTTGGTGATTTAGATCCGAAAATCGATGCACGTCTCGCTGATATGAAAGAAGAGAAAAAGGAAGATAAATGGACGGGTTATCATAAGATTGAAAGATCGTTATACCAAGATAATAAAATTGATGCAACAACGAAAAAAGATGCTGATCAATTGTTGAAAGATGCCAAAGAGTTAGATGCCAAAGCAGACACATTAAAAATCACACCTAAATTAATGTTACAAGGATCTGTGGATTTACTTAATGAAGTATCAACATCTAAAATCACTGGTGAAGAAGAAATTTATTCTCATACTGACTTATATGACTTCAAAGCCAACATTGAAGGTGCACAAAAAATTTATACACTATTTAAACCAGAATTAAATAAAAAAGATAAAAAGTTATCAGCAGATATTCAAAAGAACTTTGATAAAGTGAACAAACTGTTAGACAAATATAAAGACGGTGACGGCTATAAACCATATGGTGATGTTTCTAAAGCAGATAGAAAAGCGTTAGCAGATGCAGTGAATGCATTAGGGGAACCGTTGAGTAAAATGGCCGTGATTACAGAATGAGTAATCAAGACGAACAACAAAAAGGACAAGTCTCAAGACGTTCCTTCTTAAAAATGTTAGGAATTGGTGGCGCGGGTGTCGTCATCGGCGCAAGTGGTGCAGGTAGTGTATTTTCATTTAAGTCAATGTTTGATACGCCAGAAGATAAAGAGAAAGATGCTTTTGAATTCTATGGCAAGGTTCAAGCTGGTATAACAACGCCAACACAAAAGACATGTAATTTTGTAGCATTAGAACTTAAATCTCGTGATAAAGCAGAAATTAAGAAAATGTTTCAAAAATGGACGGATATGACGGTAAGTCTAACTGAAGGCGAACCAGTTGAAAAGGATAGAAGTCATAATACGTTGTTACCTCCAGCAGATACAGGTGAATCGATTGGCTTAGGTGCAAGTAAGTTAACAATCACGTACGGTGTTAGTAAATCATTTTTAAAGAAAGTAGGTCTATCATCTAAGATACCTAAAGACTTTAAAGATTTACCTCATTTTGCAAATGATCAATTGGAAGATGAGTATAGTGATGGTGATATCATGATTCAAGCTTGCTCTAATGATTCACAAGTGACATTCCATGCGGTACATAATCTAATTCGTCCGTTTAGAGACTTAGTTAAAGTGAAATGGTCACAAACTGGTTTTGTTTCCGGAAAATTAGATGAAACACCAAGAAACTTAATGGCATTTAAAGATGGTACAGTCAATCCACGTAAAAGTGATGAATATAAAAACTATGTCTTTATTGATGATGGTTGGGCAAAGCATGGAACTTATTGCATTATTCGCCGTATTCAAATTCACATTGAAACATGGGACCGTACAGCTTTAGAAGAACAAGAAGCGACATTTGGTCGTAAACGTAGTTCAGGTGCACCATTAACTGGGAAAAAAGAATTTGATGAGCTTGATTTAGACGCAAAAGATAGTTCAGGTGAGTATGTGATTCCTAAAGATGCACATGCACGTTTGGCACATGAAGCTAAGACGTCCATCAAACGTCGTGCATATAATTATTTAGGCGGTACGAATGAAAAAACAGGTGCATTAGAAACAGGTTTAATGTTTATATGTTTCCAAAAATCACCACAACAGTTTATTGATATTCAAAACCATCTAGGTCATCAGGATAAGCTAAATGAGTATATTACACATCGAGGATCGGCTACATTTTTAGTGTTGCCTGGTGTGAAAAAAGGAGGCTACCTTGGTGAAACGTTATTTAATTAAGGTTGTTATTCTTTTAGCTATACTCACAATGGCTTTCCGGATTGCGCCTATGCCTTCAGCGGCTGCAGATAAGCCATCGATTAGTGATGTCTATGTTTCTATTACGGATGCTAAATCAATTTTAGAAGACAAATCAAAAAGCGATAAAGATAAAAAGCAAGCGATTAAAGATATTGATAAACAGCTAGATACATTAAAAATTAAAAATACGAAACAGGGGAAAGATGTTAAGCAGCAATGGCAAGCAGTTAAGAAAACATCATCAACTGAGTCACAAGCAGCAAAATTATCTGAAGTCACAAAATCATTAATTGCTTATGAGAATGCTGAATCTTCTGGAGATGCATCGAAAAAAATTAAAGAATTACAACAACAAGTAGATGCCAAAGACAGTCAGATGCAACAGGCAATTAAGGATAAAGATGAGACAAAGTTACAATCTATAAATAATAGTTTGAATCAGATTTGGACAAGTCATGAAACGGTTATCCGTAACTATGATGATTCAAAATATGGTCAAATCGAAGTGAACTTGATGCAGTTACGTGTGGCAGTTCAAAAAGAACCTTTAGATATCAATAAAGTTAAAAATGCTTGGACAACTTTTAAAACAAGCATTGACCAAGTTGATCAAAAACAATCAAATCAAAGTTCAGATAAGTATAATGTGACACAATTAAATGATGAATTGGATAAAGCCATTAAAGGTATTGAAAATAATCAATTGAAACTAACAGACGATGCTTTAAGTAAATTCATTCAAATTTGGCCTTACGTAGAAGGTAAAATTCAAACGAAAAATGCGTCACTCTATACAACGATAGAAGATAAGATTCCTTATTATCAAAGTATATTAGATGATAGTAATAAAGACCGTGTTAAAGAAGGTCTACAAGATATTAATTCAGACATCAAAGATACGGTCGGCAAAGATAGTTATTCCTTTGTTGATGTCATGATTATTTTCTTGCGTGAAGGTCTTGAAGTATTACTTATCATTATGACACTGACAACAATGACACGTAATGTGAAAGATACGAAAGGTACAACAAGTGTTCTAGGTGGTGCGATGCTTGGTTTAATTCTAAGTCTTGCCTTAGCCGTTGTCTTTATTCAAACTTTAGGTAATAATGGTTTGTTACGTGAAGGCATGGAAGCGACGTTAGGCATTATTGCCGTCGTCTTGATGTATATTGTAGGTATTTGGATGCATCGCCGTTCAAGTGCAAAACGTTGGAATGACTTAATTCAGTCCATGTATCAAAATGCAATTAGCAACGGCAACCTAGTATTGTTAGGTACGATTGGTTTAATTTCAGTGCTTAGAGAAGGTGTAGAAGTTATTATCTTCTATATGGGTATGATAGGCAGTATTCAGACAATAGACTTTGTGATTGGCATTGCCTTAGCCATTGTAATCCTTATTATCTTCGCATTGTTATTTAGATTTATTGTTAAACTGATACCAATTTATTACATTTTCAGAGTGCTTTCTATATTTATTTTCTTAATGGCGTTCAAAATGTTAGGTGTTAGTATTCAAAAACTTCAATTACTTGGTACATTACCGCAACATAGTATTGAGGGCTTACCAACTATAAGCGTAATCGGATTCTATCCAAGCTTTGAAACGATTGGCGCGCAAATCATTTACATTATTTTAGTCATTGTGTTTATGAGAACACAACGTCAGCAAACGCAAATGACATAAATAAAACATATTAAGATGAGCTGTGAAGAAGATTTATAACAATCGGTTTCTTCACAGCTATTTTTATAGATAGAAAGGCATGGCTATAGTTATAACAGATTAAAGTTTAAAGTACTGGTAGGGTTTCCGCTATATCATTGATATGGTAAGAAACATCATTTAAAGGTATTAAAACTGAAGAGGCTGAAGCTGTTTCCTTAGCCAAAGAGATAATCATACGAAAAGAAGCACAAAGATGATTTTTTAAAATTCAAATCATCTTTGTGCTAATATTTTTGGGATTGTTGTCTCGGCCTAATTTTAATTGCTATGTGTGATTTTAGCAATAAACATACTAAATTCAAACAATAGAATGATAGGTAATGTCAATAATAAATTGAGTGTGATATCTGGAGGTGCGATAATACTTGCGGCAACAAAACAACCGAAATAAATATATTTGCGGTATTTGCCCAATTGATGTACATCAATTAAATCAAAACGTGCCAGTCCCATAAATAACGTCGGTAACTGAAAGAGGATACCAAAGACAAACAACCAACGAATGAGTTCGCCTAAATATGACTTAAAGCCGATAGTTGGGTCAATATGTAGCATTTCCGATAAATTCAGTGAAAAATTAATAACTAAAGGAAATCCGATATAGAATGCGAATAATACGCCTAGAATAAACAACCCTGCACACCATATACTATAGCGATAAATAAATCGACGTTCATTTTGATGTAATCCTGGCGCAATAAATGCCCATAGTTGATAAAAAACGAATGGCACTATTAGGCATAGTGCCACGAAGAAGATAATCATGACATAAATTTGTATCATTTCAGTAAATGAGAAGGCGTGTAACGTTACATTTGCGCGCTTGATATAGTTGATAAATGGATTTATCCACCAATGTGATGATGCGTATACAATGATGGTAGATACCAAAAATGCAATGATTATCCTGACGAAGCGTCTGCGCAATTCATCAATGTGTTCCAACAGGGTATAATTACTTAGATTGCTCTCGTTGTGATTTGGACTCTTTACTGGGAGTATCAAGTGAATGATCTTCATCTAAGTGTTCGGCTGCTGCCTTAAATTCTCGTAATGTACTGCCAATAGCTTTACCGAACTGGGGTAATTTCTTAGGACCGAAAATAATTAATGAGATTATACTAATAATAACTAAACTTGTAGGACCGGTAATACCTACTGCAAAAATGTTTGGTAACATAGTTAAAACCTCACTCCAAATGGATTATTCATTTCAATTATAACTTTATACTCATTGATAAAGATTATCAATGATAAATTTGTGTTATCTTAAATTTAATGGTCTTATGTGGGAGAATCTAACCATTTTAAAGGGAGTTGATCATGATGACAAAGGAAACTATCACTGCAGTACAAGCTTCAGAAATTGAAGATTTACAAGCAATTGCGCAACGCACATTTCATGCTACATTTGAAGGGTCTTATTCAGAAGCTGATTTTTCACAATTTTTTGCAGAGAATTACAGTTTAGATATTTTAACGACAGAATTTCACAACCCCGAATCATTTCATTACTTTTATAAAGTCAAAGGACAAATTGTGGGATATTTAAAATTAAATATCGATGCTGCCCAAACGGAAGCTAAGGGTCCAGCATATTTAGAAATACAACGCATTTACTTTGATAAAGCATATCAAGGTGGAGGTAGAGGGAAAAAGTTTATTCAACTGGCTCTCAATAAGGCGTTGGAATATCAAAAGACAAAGGTATGGCTAGGCGTATGGGAACATAATCCTCAAGCCTTAGCATTTTATAAGACATGTGGTTTTAAAGTAACTGGACAACATGAATTTAAGACGGGAGATGTCATTGATATCGATTTAATTATGGAACGCAGCGTGGCGGATTAATTTTTAAAGGTTTAGTAGCGTCTAGTGCATCATCATATTTAAAGCTATGAACTAAATATTGGCAGTAGTTGACTACATTGAAAATAAGCTGATACCAAGCTGTTTTTCAATTCTAGTCAATTGTGCCGGAACGGGACTACAAATTCATAATGAATTCTGTCACTTTTTTTAATTTGTACGAAATTTGTAAATAAAAAACTTAAAAATTAACATAAAATTAGTATTTTTAATGTATAGTATAAGTATCAAGCATGTCATAATGCTTAGACGATAAGATAATGGAGGAGTTATAATGAAAAGATTATTAGCAAGTATATTGATTCTATCTTTATCTTTAGCGGCCTGTTCGCACGATGATGGCAACAGTAATAAGGAAGATACTAACAAATCAGAACAACATGATAGCCAAAAAACAGATAAAAACAAACAAAAAGATAAGAAAGATAAGAAATCAAATGTTCAAAAAGATGACGATGAGCAAGCAACGAATGACTCAAAAGACAACAGCTCAGAGAAAAACAGCAACAAGCAAAATAATGCTTCTCAATCGCAGTCTGGTGCTCAACAAGGTCAAGCAACAAATCAGAACAACCAAGCTAATAATAACAAAGGACAATCTCATTATGTTAAGCCATATCAAAGTCCCAATGCAGCTTATGTCTCAAGACAGCTAACAATATTTAACGGTAATGAAAATACAGCTTTAAAACAATTGCCTAACTTCAAAAACGCTTTAACAAAAGCGAATCAAGAAGTAAATAAAATTCACCAAATGCAATGTCAATATAATGATTATGCCATTCAATCTCATAATGGACGCTATGAGTATCTGTTTAGTTTTAAAAATCCTAAACAACAAGGAACTTATACCATTGTATCAGTGAATGGACAAGGTCAACCAAGTATTATTGAACCAGCATATCAACCTAAATAACAGATTACAGCCGACGTTAATAAGAGCGTCGGCTGTAATCTTTTTTAGTTATCAGCGTGTTTCTTATGGAGTTCTTTTAAAATCACGTCCGTAATCTCTGCTAATGCATGATTTGATTTATTGACAAAAGGATGATTGATGGATGGAATGCGCTGTTCAATTAAATCCTCATGTAACAATGCCTCGTCTTTATACCATACGGGTCGAAGTGCGGACAAGACATGTTCATAAATACCACGTTCTTGTTGGTACGTTTCGTGTTGTGGTGTAAATAGACATACCTTTTTATCTATGGTCAATGCGTCAAAGATGATAGAGGAATAATCTGTAACAATGATATCGGCGATTAATATTAAATCTTGTGTCTCAATATCTTTAGGCGCACGAATCACACGCTCTGGTAAACTGTAATCTTGTTGTGCTTCAACATGACCTTTGAATATAATATGGTACTGTTGCAATAAATCATCTGTAATTGTCAAATGTTGTTGTACCGTGTCTTTATGCCATGTTGGCGCATATAGAAGTACAGGCTTATCATCAGTGATATGAAGTTTCTTGCTGATGTGTTTGACTTGGGCACGGTCATGACGATGCTGTAGTAAATAGTCTACACGTGGATAACCCACAGGCAAGACGTTAGTCTCTTGATTTGGAAAAGCTGAATTGAAATATGGTACTACAGATGTGGCATCAACGACAAGATAATCTTGTTGAAGCCATTTATTATATTTACGTGCACGATAATTATAGATATTGCTATTTTCATATGGTTCAGCACTATCTAAAAATAAGCGTTTAATGGGTGAACCGTGCCAGAGTTGGATAATTGTACCATTTGGATGATATGTATCTGGCATATAACTTTCAATCACCACAACTTTGGCACTTTCAATCAGTTCTTGTTTGTTTTCTGCAGAAGTAGAAATAAAATTTGGACCTTTACGTTCATCTGTAATGAAATACGTATCCACCATAGGATTGCGCTTTATAAAATGATTGAATAAGTATTTTGAATTACCACGATAACCATGATCAAAGCCTAAGAAAACAACGTGATCTTTAACCTTTGATGTATCCTTTTGATAAAGATAGCTTAGTTTTTTGTGATTATTGACAGCATGTTGGTGCATCATGTTATATAGCCATTTAGGTAATTTGAATTTTGTCGTTACTAACCAGCTATCGGCAAAGCGCATTTTACTACTATCATCTTTATATTGCGGTTGTGGGAACGGGATAGCTTGGTATTGCTGATACGCTAATTTGTTTAATTCAAAATAATTCGTTGAGTTCATTTGCTGATCAGCTAACCAAGTCCAAAATGTCTCGCTTGCCTGTATTGGTTGAGTAAAATCATATGCCACGTGACCATCGACTACGACATCATCAAATAATAATGTCATAAGCGCTAAGTCAAAAATGTTATGAACGACATCCGTGGATAAATGATGCAAAGCGGTTGGAATATGGTAAACAAGGTTAGGATAATGATTAATATTTTGTGACCATGTTTTAAAGTCAACTTGAGCTTGACCAAAATATCGACAATCATTTAAATATTCTCCGTTGATTGTATAATCAACGACGATTGGATGAGGGTGTAAAGTGACAGACTTCAGCATGTCTTGGTGAATTTTAATTTCGTTCGCATAAGGAGCAAAGTGCGTATAGCCGTCAGCTAATGCACTTTCTAGTTGACTCGTTAATTGTTCCATATGAGAAATGTTAATTTGTTTCAGCATGATTTAACCTTCTATCTGTTAGCGATTTTCATTTATTTTACCATGTCAGATTAGATAATTCACTGATATGCGGCTTACAATCCAATAAAACGATAGTTACATATTTCTCGTAAAAAATACAATGCTAATTTTTGGTTTTAAATGCTTATTTTTGTATAGAATTAATTAGAAATAGTATTGTATTATAGGTATAAAGGTGTTATATTTTTATTGTGAAAAACTTCACAAAGGCTAACTGATGAATGCACACGTTGTGTTCATTGTAAATAAACTACAGAAAGAGGAGTCATGTATGTTAGTTCAATCTTTTAATCCTTTTGATAACTTATTGTTATCAAGCATTGTTGCAGCTATTCCAATTATCTTATTCTTATTATGTCTTACAGTTTTTAAAATGAAAGGGATTTATGCTGCAATCACTACTTTAGTTGTCACTTTGCTTATCGCCATTCCATTCTTTAAACTTCCTGGTGGCATTGCTACTGGTGCCGTAGTAGAAGGTTTCTACCAAGGTATTATTCCAATTGGCTATATTGTAATGATGGCCGTGTTACTTTATAAAATTACACAAGAATCTGGTCAATTCCAAACAATTCAAGATAGCATTACAAGCATTTCACAAGACCAACGTATTCAATTATTATTGATTGGTTTTTCATTTAATGCCTTTTTAGAAGGGGCAGCAGGCTTTGGTGTACCAATTGCAATTTGTGCCTTATTACTTACTCAATTAGGTTTCAGACCTTTACAAGCTGCGATGTTGTGTTTGGTAGCCAATGCAGCGTCTGGTGCATTTGGTGCCATCGGAATTCCAGTAGGTATTGTTGATACATTACACTTGCCTGGACATGTTACAGCTATGGGTGTATCTCAAACATCTACGTTAACTTTAGCCATCATTAACTTCTTTATTCCATTCTTATTAATTGCGATTATCGATGGCTTCAAAGGTATTAAAGAAACTTTACCAGCTATATTAGTAGTATCTATTACGTATACAGTCTTACAAGGTTTACTTACTGTATTCAACGGTCCAGAATTAGCTGACATTGTACCACCATTAGCATCAATGGGGGCATTAGCTTTATTCTCTAGAAAATTCCAACCTAAAAATATCTTTAGAGTTCAAAAAGATGTTAAACCTGAACCAACAAAACATCTTACAGCAAAACAAGTATTATATGCTTGGAGTCCTTTCATTATCTTAACTGTGATTGTGATGGTTTGGAGTTCACCTTCATTTAAAGGATTATTCTTGCCAAAAGGTAAACTCTCATCACTCGTGTTAAACTTCAGTTTACCTGGTACGTTTAGTGATATTGCACACAAACCAATCATGTTATCATTTAACTTCATTGGACAAACTGGTACCGCTATTTTAATCACTATTCTGATTACTGTGTTAATGGCTAAAAAAGTTAGCTTTGGTGATGCTGGTCGATTATTTGGTGTAACGTTTAAAGAACTTTGGTTACCTATTTTAACTATATGTTTCATCTTAGCCATTTCTAAAATCACAACATACGGTGGTTTAAGTAGTGCCATGGGTCAAGGTATTGCAAAAGCAGGTAATGTCTTCCCAGTATTATCTCCAATTCTAGGATGGATTGGTGTATTTATGACTGGTTCAGTTGTAAACAACAACTCGCTATTTGCTCCAATTCAAGCATCTGTAGCACAACAAATTGGCACAAGTGGTTCACTCTTAGTTGCTTCAAATACAGTTGGTGGGGTAGCTGCAAAATTGATTTCTCCTCAATCAATAGCTATTGCTACAGCTGCTGTTAAACAAGTTGGTAAAGAATCTGACTTATTAAAAATGACACTTAAATATAGTATTGGATTATTAATCTTCGTATGTATTTGGACATTCATACTTTCATTAATATTCTAGAAAAGAACTTAATAAATCAGTACTTAATCGTTTCTCTGTAAACGATTAAGTACGGCAACCATGACGGAGCGGGACAACGAATTCATTGTGAATTCGCTGTCCCGCTCTCATTTTCTTTGATTATATACAGAATCCATTTTGCTAGTTAATATGATTGCATCTATATATGAATATTTACGCTGTCATAAGCTGTCCTTCAAATACAACTTATCCTTTGAAAATAGCCATAAACGCAGCATACACATGGTCAGCAGTATATTGCTTTAACGTTTGTTGGCCTGCTTCAATCATTGGGGTTAATTTTGTGTAATATTGTGTCGCAATATCAATGTATTTAGCCAATGATCCGGCATCTCCGTAGTCTGCCAAATAACCATTGGTTCCGGCATTGATAATATAAGATGGTCCTAAAGTGTCTTTAAAGCTAATCACAATATTATGCTGTGCCATGGCTTCAAGAATAACCATGCCAAAGCCCTCATTTCTTGATGGGACGACAGTTATTTTACTACGTGATAGTTTCTTATCTAAGTCTTTTGTGGCAGGAAACAATTTTATAATATCATTTAGGTTATACTGTTCTATCATATTGATTAATGCTGCCTTTTCTTTTCCTTCACCGTAGATGTGGATTTGATAACGAATTTGGCGCAAATCATCTTGTATGCGACGTGCAGCTTCTATGAGTAAGTCATATCCTTTTTCATAGTCTAAGCGACCAGCGCTAATAATGATGTTTTGTTTTTGGGCTCCAATGAAACGATGATTAATAATATTAGGAACTATGTAAACTGGCGTTTGGATGCGTTGTTGATAGGCGAATTGATCACTATCAGTTAATGTTGTTACGGCATCTAAACCTTGATAAGCACGTATTATTTGGTGCTGATAACGTGTTGGATGTGCGTCGAAGTTCATATGTTCCATTCCAATAGTAAAGACATCTTTAGGAGCGAATTGTGCCACGAGTATGTTATAACTGGCACGTGTTCCGACTAATACATCAGTTGCGGTTTGCTTAATGCTGGCAATGATTTTCTTTTCAATAAAACTAGATAATTGAGTAAGTCCTGGTTCATATTTAGATATTTTTTTAGGCTTTAGTAATGGCGTGAATTTACGGATACGATTTGCGATAATACCACTTATATTTTGTGGTTTGAGACGATAATCGACAAGGTCTATCACCTTAATGTTATTGTTCAACGCAAAATAAGGTGTGTCGGCTGCACGCAGAACTGAGACAATCGTAACGTCATGGCCGCGCTCTGCTAAAGTATTTGCCAATTGAGAAACTGCTTTAACTGTGCCACCTAAGGCATAAATATTGTGCATTAAAAAAGTAAAAGACTTCATAAAAATTGCCCTCTTTAGTGAAATAGTTTATAAAAATTATATCATGTCTAAACATATGCTGGAAATAACTTAGCAAGCACAATGCACAAAATATTATGAATAATTGAAAATATTTGAACAAATATACTTGTTTAAGCTTTTTTCATAGTTTATTTATGTATATAATTGAGTTAGTCATTATAATTAAGAAAAAGCACCTAAATAAGGTGAATTTTTTAACATTAATTAAGAAAGCGCTTTAAAACAAGCGTTTGTTTGTCAGTCTTAGTTGTGAAACGATAAAGGGGGAAGTGTTTGTTATGAATCAAGCACCTAGCAAGACAGATGTTATCTTAATTGGTGGAGGAATTATGAGTGCGACATTAGGTACGCTTATTACCGAGCTCTCACCAGATAAAGACGTTAAATTATTTGAGAAGTTAGCACAACCGGGGGAAGAAAGTTCAAATGTATGGAATAATGCTGGCACAGGGCACTCAGCATTATGTGAACTGAATTATACGAAAGAAGGACAAAACGGCGACATTGATTGTACGAAAGCAATCAAGATTAACGAACAGTTTCAAATATCTAAACAGTTTTGGGCTTACCTTGTGCGTACTGGCCATTTAACAGAGCCAGGAGACTTCATTCAAGCTGTACCACATATGAGCTTTGTCAAAGGCGTGAATAATGTGAGGTTTTTGAAAAATCGTGTTAAAGCGCTACAGAAGAACGTATTATTTGAAAAAATGGTTTATACAGAAGACAAAGAAAAAATTACCGAATGGGTACCGTTAATGATGGCAGGAAGAACATCTCATGTGCCTATTGCCTTAACACGAGATGAAACAGGTACGGATGTGAATTTTGGTACATTAACTAAGAAGTTGATTGCACAGTTGAAAACAAAAGATGTGGATGTTCATTATCAGCATGAAGTTCAAGATTTAGCACAATTAGATAATGGGGCTTGGCTGGTGACTATTAAAGATTTAGCAACAAATCATATTACAACGTATGAGTCACGTTTTGTCTTTATAGGCGCAGGTGGTGCCAGCTTGCCATTATTACAAAAGACTGGAATTAAGGCTTCTAAACATATAGGTGGCTTTCCAGTAAGTGGTCTCTTCTTAAGATGTACCAATCCAGATGTCATTCAACAGCATCATGCCAAAGTGTATGGTAAGGCAGAGATTGGTGCGCCACCTATGTCAGTACCTCATTTAGACACGCGTTTTGTTAATGGAGAACGCGCGCTATTATTTGGCCCATTTGCTGGATTTTCACCTAAATTTTTAAAAACAGGGTCAAATTTGGATTTAATTAAATCAGTTAAACCTAATAACTTAGTCACGATGTTATCAGCTGGTATTAAAGAAATAGGGTTAACAAAGTATTTAGTTTCGCAGTTAATGTTATCAAATGAAGCTCGTATGAATGATTTACGTGTCTTTGTACCGAATGCGCAAGACGAATACTGGGAAGTCATTACGGCTGGGCAACGTGTACAAGTGATTAAAGATACTGAACAAAGTAAAGGAAATTTACAGTTTGGGACAGAAGTGATTACAAGTGATGATGGCACGTTAGCAGCATTACTTGGTGCATCTCCAGGGGCATCTACTGCAGTTGATATCATGTTTGATGTATTACAACGTTGCTATAGAGATGAGTTTGAAGATTGGATGCCTAAAATAAAAGAAATGGTACCATCATTTGGCTTAAAGTTATCAGAGCATGAAGATGTTTATCATGCAGTAAATAAAGAAATACAAAAACACCTGCATGTGCAATAATATAACCAAATAGGCTAGGACATCAATATCTTTGACAAGATGAAGCAGGCAATTTCCATTGAAACTTAATAGAAATTGCCTGCTTCATTATTTTTATTATTTCAAACGTTGTTGAAGCTGCTGATTGATTTCATTGACGTAACGTCTGTTTTTCAAAAATGATACGACCCAGATGATCATATAGATGATGATAAAGATAATCGTAAATTTAGTAATGTGTGATAAATCTAGGTTGAACCAGCCTGCAAATGTAGCTAAAGGGAGAAACCCAAGATAGCTACAGACGAAATGTGATGCTGTGGCAGTAGTAATACTCCAATCGGTATGCGTAAAAATAAAGTTTGTTGCAAAAAATACCATGCCGATCAGCAGCCAAATAATAATAGATAACAACATGACAGTAGGTCCATTGAAGTGTTGATAATAAAGCTGTCCGAATGTTGAATCTGGTGCTAACGGATAGTAGTGTTCACCATTTGATATCATGCTAAATATGATGGATAGTGATAGGCCAATAATAAGACTAATAAATAAGCTTTTAGAAAGTGATGTCATATTGATAATCGCTCCTTGATAGATTTTAAATAGCGCCGTGAAGAATAGGTATAATCACAGCCTTCTAAATACATGCGGATTAAGCCGTTGGGTTCTAATTGTAGTTTTATAATTTTATCGATATTCACAATTTCTGATTTTGAAATTCTGATAAAGTTTGAGGTTAACATGTTTTCTAGCTGATATAATCGTTCTTTCACAACATATGTTGTATGGTCTTTAACTGCTGTTACCGTTTTATGCTGAGTGCGAAATGTGGTGATATCTGTGATAGCCAGACGATAGATATCTTCATCATGACGAGCAGTGAGATATTTTGGCTGTGATAATTGGTTCACTGTGTCAATAACAGTTTGAGTGTCGTTATCTAATATAGGCGAATGTACAGCCACATATTGTTCAGTTTCCTTTGGACTAATAAATAATTTTAATTTCATGGCGACTCCTTTCTTTAGCTCTATTTAAGCATGAAATCATATTTGAAGAAATAGCTTATCGCTATGTGGTTATGATTCAGTGATAAGCGGTAAAATAGGGCTGATGATATATATTTAGGCACTATAAAATCACTTGAATCTGAAATATATTACATCATGCTTTAAAAATAAAAATGATACTTTCTATGGAAATAAAACTAGAAAGTACCATTTTTATTGTTTAACTAATATATGTTGCTAGCAGCAATTTTATTTTTAAAATATAACAATTGATCATAGAACATTGCTTACGGTTTGAAAGGGAGTATGACTGTAAATTGTGTTCCAATAAGATTGTTACTCTCTACTTCAATGTGACCATGGTGAAGCTGAACAATTGCTTGAGTAATTGATAATCCCAGTCCATTACTTGTGTCATTTGAATTTACTTTATAGAAGCGGTCGAAGATGTGCAACTGTGCTTCTTTAGTCATCGGCTGACCATCATTTTGTATCGTAAAATGAACGTGATTGTTTCGATGTTGAAGTTTGATATTAATTGCACCTTCATTATTAGTATATTTGATCGCATTGCGCAGTAAATTTTCAAAGGCTTGATGCAATAATCGCTCATTACCTAACAGGCTTGAAGGTAGTAATTCAGCGTATACGATAATATTTTTACGTTCAATTAAATATTGTTCATGGCGAATCAAGTCTTGGAGTAATAGATCTAACTGTATCGTTGAATTCAATTGAATATGACTTGCATTGTCAAGTTCTGAAAGTATTAACAACTCTCTAGTTAAGTCACTTAAGCGTGAAGTTATGGTGAATAAATCATTGATAATTGTTTGTTGTGTCGCTTTATCGTCGCTTGCTTGTAGTTGTGTTAATGCGTGATGAATGTGAGTTAAAGGTGTCTTCATCTCATGAGAGACATTTTGCACGAAGTGTTGACGCATCGCATCAACTTGCTTTAGTGATTGTCGCATCGTATCGAAACGATATTGCAAAATGCCAATTTCATCTGTTCGCGTTTGTTTAATAGGTGTATCAAAATCACCATGCATCAGTCGCTCTGTGGCATATTTTAATGACTGTATAGGTTTAATAATGGCGTATGTTGAAGCGATAATGAGTGAAATTGAAATGATGAGCAACAAAATGATCAGAAGTGCTAAAAAGATTCTAAATTCACTAAATGTTTGTCCAATGTCAGGACGCATAAATACTGCAACATATCCCTCTGAACTTTTAAATCTTACACCGACTGTATTATCTGTTTCATTGTCAAAAAAGCCTGTGACTAACAATTGAAAAGGCTGTTTCGCAATACCATGATAATCATGACCTTGTAGTACACGTTGAATATTGGTTGCTGAGAGGGTATCTTTGCGAAAATCGGCACCATAAAAATGTTTATGACCGTATTTGTCCACCGTCATAATTTGATAATTCATATCAGCGAGATGCTTGAAAAATGATGATGAAACTTGATGTTGTTGTGCGGCATCAAATTGTCTTGCATCCTTTAACGTTGTCATAATTTTTTGGTCATTTTTAGGCTTTAAATTGAAATGATAGTAGACATTTGATATGAAAAAGCTAAGGATGGCACTTAGTAAAATAACGGTAATGGTATAGATGGCGATTCTTGAATATAAAGATTTAAACATGGGCTTCCACCTTGTATCCTTGGCCACGGACGGTTGTGATTGTCACATTGGCTGCTAATTTTGATAAGCGTTGTCTCAAGCGTTTGATATGGACGTCTAAAGTTCGCTCATCTCCCTCATAATCAAATCCCCACACCTTTTCAATAAGCGTATCTCGTAAAAACACTTGTTTAGGATGACTCGTGAGCATATATAATAATTGGAATTCCTTTTTGGGTAAAGTCATCGTCTTATGATCTACTTGTACTTCCATGTAATTATCATTTAATGTCAGGTTGCCTAGTTGTATAATGTGTTCAGCATTGATTTGATAGCGGCGAAGTACAGCTTTAATTCGAAAAATAAGTTCCTTAATTTCAAATGGCTTTGTGACATAGTCATCTGTACCACTTAAAAAAGCGCGCTCCTTATCTGTAAGTGCATCACGTGCCGTTAACATAATGACTGGTAGATCAAAATCAAGTTTTATTTGCTGGCATAATTCAAACCCGTCCATACCAGCCATCATAATATCAACAATCGCGATATCGACAGTTTGCTGTTCTAAAAATTGTAAGGCCGCTGTACCACTCGGTTTAGTATAAGTATGATAGCCCTCATTGTTTAAATGGGAAGCTACATAATCTAAAATCGTTTGATCGTCATCCACAATAAGACAATTAACCACGCTACACGCTCCTTTTTTATTCTTTATTATACGGTGTTAAGTCATTTTGAACAAATGTCATCTAGTTCATATTCAGTTCACATTCCATAGCTATATTCAAACCATCAATTTGAAATGGAAGTGACAGATGATGAAACTTGCTTGGCGAGAAATTACATTTTACAAATTTCGCTATATATTAATTACGCTTATCATTATTTTGTTGGCCAGTATGGTGTTATTTATTACAGGGCTGGCACAAGGATTGGCACGCGAAAATATTTCATTCTTTGAACAACAACATGCACAACATTATGTGATGCAAAAGATGTCACAGCCTCAGTTGGAGAAATCTAATATTTCTGCTCAAGACACATCAAAAGTAAGAACAATATTACAGCAACAACCGACACGTTTAAAGCCACAAGTATTAACTGTTAATCAAGATTCACTTGATGTAATGACGGTTACTACTGATAAGACATTTAAACCACAATTGCAAGCTGGGACCTATCCTAAAAAAGCACACGATATAGCAATCAATAATAAATTGACTGCTAAAGGCATACAGATTGGTGATAAGGTCCATTTTAAAGGTCATTCAACCCACTATCATGTTACAGGTATTTTAGAGAATACGATGTATGCGCATAGCTCAATGTTATGGATGACTCAAGAAGGTTTCGAACAACTGAATAAACAAGCTGCGACTGTGTTCCCAGTGAAAGATTTAAATGAGGAACAACGTTCACAACTTGCAGATGATTCTAAGTTAGAGCTTGTTAAACCAGATACATTGCAAGCAAATATAGCCAGTTATCAGGCAGAACAAGCACCGTTAAATTTAATGGTCATGAGTTTATTTGTCATTACTGCCATTGTGCTAAGTGCGTTCTTTTACGTTATGACGATTCAAAAGATTTCCCAAATTGGTATATTAAAAGCCATTGGTATTAAGACACGTCATTTACTTATAGCACTCATAGGACAAATTATGTTGATTACTTTATTTGGAGTGAGTATTGCGGTTGGTCTGATATGGAGTTTAACATTTGTTATGCCAGTAACAATGCCGTTTTATATTCATTTGACTAACATTTTAGTGATTTTGGGTGGTTTTGTCCTTGTCGCTTTAATCGGTGCGTTATTATCAATGATAAAAGTATTAAAAGTGGATCCTATAGAAGCGATTGGAGGAAATGCATCATGACTTTAAAGGTAGCTAATCTTCGTAAAACATTTGGACAAGGTGAGGCAAAAACACAAGTATTAAAAGGGATAGATTTTGAAATTGCTGACGGTGAGTTCGTTATTTTGAACGGCGCCTCTGGTTCAGGTAAAACTACATTGCTAACAATGCTGGGTGGTTTGTTAACACCAACCGAGGGGACAATTGAAGTGAATGACAAACCATTATTTTCGACACAAAGTCATAATAGTGCATTAAGGTTAACCGATATAGGCTTTATTTTTCAAGCAGCTTATTTAATCCCATATTTAAGTGTCATAGAGCAATTGACATTAGTAGGTAAGGAGGCAGGACAATCTCATAATGATGCCCAACAACGTGCACGTACGTTATTAAGTGATATAGGCTTAGCACATCGGCTGGATGCTTATCCTCATATGCTCTCTGGTGGAGAAAAGCAGCGTGTGGCCATTATGCGTGCTTTTATGAATCAACCGAAAATTATTTTAGCAGATGAACCCACAGCAAGTTTAGATGCTAAGCGTGCAGTACAAGTTGTTGATATGATTAAAACACAAATTAAAAGTAACCATATGATGGGAATAATGATAACCCATGATGAACGCTTATTTGCATATGCTGATAGAGTAATTCAATTATATGACGGTCAAATTGTACCAGGTTAGTCTGAATAGGCTGGGGCATAAATGTTTCTGACATGTTGAAGCAGATCATTTCTATTAAAATTTACATAGAAATGATCTGCTTCTGTATTTTTATAAGTTCAAAAGTATGGCGCTAATAAACAATAATGCAAAGTATAATGTAAGCAACAATTTATATTGATGCATCAAACCAAGGAAATCTCGAATGAGCGAACGTGCTAATAAATGACAGGGTGTTGAACTTCCAATACCTTGAACCGGTAGCCCAAACTTCTGGGCAAAGCGTAAAGCTCTAAGTATATGAAATTGACTTGTTACTACAAGGAGCTTATTTGGTTTAGGTGTCATTGCATCGATAATTGATTTACTATAAAGAAAATTTTCAGCAGTGTTTGTAGAATGTGCTTCCATGATAATAGATTGTTCCGGTACACCGTGTGAAAGAAGATAGCGTTTCATTGCTAATGCTTCAGAAATTGGTTCATCTTTACCTTGACCGCCACTGACAATGATTGTACAGTGTGATTGTTGATTGTATATTGATAGTGCTCGGTTTAAACGACTAGCTAACAAAGGTGTGACAGCTTCAGTAAAAATACCTGCACCTAACACAATAATGCCATCAAAAGTACAATGGTTTGTCATTCTGCCAAAAGCTGATGAGAAACATAAATATAATGCAAATGTTGTTAGCGTACTGATAGCAATAAGACTAAACCATATAAATAAACCGGTGAACACGGGTACATGAATTAGGCTAATATAAGCACAAGCGCAACTAAATAATAAGAGGCGATAAATATATTTCATTAATTCTTGCAATAATTGTCGACCTTGTTGCTGCTTTATAAGATAAAAATGTTTAACAAATAACACAGTAACCAGTACAATAAATAAAGAAAAATAACATAAAACAAAACTTTGTTGCCATAAATTTATTAGTACAAATGAAAAAGCTAAGATAACAGAAATAAAATAGAGACGTAATGATACAAAGGTTTGACTATTAAAGAGCGTAGGTACGATACATATAAAGGTTAAAAAAGCTATACTAATACTTAACATAAAGTAAACCTCATTATATAGATTATGTATTTAATGTAATGGAATTCAAATAACTGCGCAAATATAAAGTTGAAATTTTGTAAATAAATAAGTTTCTTTATAGCCCTATTATTGATAAAATTATTTGAATACATTATTAATTCGGACAAAAGATAGAACATTCAAGGAGCGTATCATGAGTACAATATCAAAAAGTCATATTGATTTTATGAAACAGTTTATCGATGATGTGAACACACTTACAGCTAAATTGTTCAAAGACATTCAAAATGAATACGGTATTTCAGTGGAGCAGTCTAATGTTTTAAGACTATTAAGCAATCATCAGGCATTGACCATTACTGAAATCACAGAAAAACAAGGCGTAAATAAAGCTGCTGTTAGTCGACGCATAAAAAAATTAATCGATGCTAAGCTGGTTTGTCTTGAAAAGCCCAATAGTCATATTGATCAACGCTTAAAATATATCAAATTATCAACAAAAGGACAGCAATATATTGATGAGAGTAAAAATATACTTAGTCGAATTGCCAATGACATGGTCAAAGATTTTTCAAGTAACGAGATTGAACAAGCACTCAACGTGTTGTGCATCATTGACTCAAGAATAAAACAATTCAACAAGCAATTTGATTAAATATAAGATTATGATTATAAACGTGCAATACTATGGAATGACTACATAATAAAACATGTATGTGAAATGATGCTGAAAAGAGAAACGAGGTGACAATATGACTACGTGTCCTAAATGTGGTGAAGAAATAAAGAATGAACAAACCAATCATTGCCCAAACTGTGGTGCAACTATTAACGACAATGGCGAAAATAGCTCAAATCAAGCTTCAAACGAGGCAACAATTCGGCTTAAGAAAATTGTACCGTGGGCAATCGGTGGGTTTATTATCATATTGTTAATTATCGTCTTTGTATTGTTAAAAAATTTTAACTCTCCAGATGCACAAGCGAAAATATTAATAAATGCGATTGATAATGATGATTCGCAAAAGGTCGCTACGATGTTAACTACACGAGATAATAAAGTCGATGAAACAGAAGCACAAACTTATATCAAATACATTAAAAAGGAAGTCGGTATGACAAAATTTATCTTTGATATAAGAGAAACAGTTGAAAAGTTAAATAAAAGCGAGACACGTGTAGCTGCTTATTTACAAACACGTGCTGGGGAAAATGTGTTACGTGTCAGCAAAAATGGTCGACGTTATTTGATTTTCAATAATATGAGTTTTACGCCGCCAACAAAAGAAGTTACGGTTAAACCTAAAGAAGATACGAAGTATGAATTTAAAGATGATGGTCGCAATAAGAAAGTCGTTGCAGAAGCGGATAAAGAAACCACTATCGGTAAATTTATACCAGGAAATTATGCAATTGACGCTAAAAAAATTACCGACAACGGTGTGTTTACTGGCTACTTGAAGTTTGATTTTAAATATGCAAATAGCAATACGGTAGATGTGAATGAAGATTTTAATGAAGCCAAAGTTCACGTTAAGATTAAAAATGGAGAACAATTAAGCCGCAGTTCATTAAAAGTAAAAATTAATGATAGAACTTGGGATTATGGCAACGCCAAAGTATATGGTCCTTATCCGAAGAATAAAGATATTACAGTGTCAGCAACTGGTAAAGTTAAAGGTAAGACATTTGAAACAGAAACAAAGTCAATCAAAGCAGATAAATTAACGGATAATACCGATGTGACAGTGTCATTTGATGATGATGATATTTCAGATTATATAGAGAAAAAGGAAAAAGAAGATAACTCGTTGAAAAATAAACTAGGTAGCTTTTTCAGCAGTTATTCATTATCATTAAATCAAGCCATAGCTCAAAGTGATTTTTCACTTGTTCATTCATTTTTGAAAAAAGGGTCTAGCAGTTATGATAAAGTACGCAAAAATATTGCATCTAACACAAGTGCACGACTCGTGTCACCGATTATCTTAAGCGTAGATCAAACAGGCGACACGATTAAAGCTAAAGTGCAAGGTTTTGGACTCAATGGATTACCTGTTGTGAAAAATTATGTTTTAGAAGAAAGCAAAGATGACTTAGGTTATAAATTAGTTAAAGTAGATTAACAGCGCGGTGAAAGGACAGAAATCTTTTAAATATTAAAGGTTTCTGTCCTAGTTTTATCTTAATTATATTGAGAAACTTAACTATAGAAAGGTGTGATTAGGTGTCATCACAACAACGTGATAAGCAATCATTAATATTTATTATTATTTTAGGTGCACTTACGGCAATTGGACCGTTATCGATTGATATGTTCTTGCCTGGGTTACCAGAAATTAAGCATGATTTTAATACATCGACAGCAATTTCACAATTAACCTTATCCTTATTTATGATTGGTTTAGCGCTCGGCAATTTATTTGTAGGTCCTATTTCGGACGCAATAGGTAGAAAGATGCCACTAGTAGTATCGATGTTTATCTTTACACTAGCCAGCTTTAGTATTATTTTTGTCAGTAATATATGGGTGATGATAGTACTACGCTTTGTTCAAGGGCTAACAGGGGGCGCGAGTGCTGTCATTTCCCGAGCAATAGCGAGTGATTTATATAGTGGTAAAGCACTTACCAAATTCCTAGCATTATTAATGTTAGTCAATGGCATCGCGCCGATTATCGCACCAACACTTGGTGGCATTATTTTAAGTGTGTCTATTTGGCGAACGGTCTTTATTGTACTTACTGTTTTTGGCATACTGATGCTGTTAGGTTCAGCCCTAAAAGTTACAGAATCACTGCATATTGAGCAACGTGAGACAAGTGGCATTAAAGTTATTTTTAAAAATTTTGGAAAGCTATTAGCTACACCAAAATATGTATTGCCAATGCTGATACAAGGCGTAACCTTCATCATGCTATTTAGCTATATTTCAGCATCACCGTTTCTTATTCAAAAAATATATGGTCAGTCACCATTTGCTTTTAGTCTTATCTTTGCATCGATTGGTGTTACGCTAATTATCTCAAGTCAATTAACAGGAAAATTAGTAGATTATGTTGATAGACAGCAATTATTAAGAATACTGACAGTAATCCAAATTGTAGGCGTGATTATTGTAGGTTTCGTATTAACTAATCATTGGTCATTTTGGATTTTAATCATAGGTTTGATTGTACTTGTTGCACCAGTTACAGGTGTTGCAACACTAGGTTTCGCGATTGCGATGGATGAACGTACGACAGGATCGGGTAGTGCATCAAGTTTGCTAGGGTTACTACAGTCATTGCTAGGGGGACTTGTGACACCTCTAGTTAATTTAAAAGGTGAATATAACAGCACACCATATCTTATTATTATTTCTATTGCTGCACTTGCTTTGATGATGTTACAAATAGTTAACTACTTTGTTTTCAAAGAAAGCACAGAATAATAGTAGATACTTCGTAGCGTTTTTATATAAATAGTTGCTGACAAAGAAAATAATTGAAATAAAAAGGGAGCGGGCCAGAATTCATAATGAATTCGTAGTCCCGCCCCGACAAGGTTGACTAGGATTGAAAAAAGCTTGGTATTAGCGTATGTTCAATCCAGTCAACTACTGCCAATATAGAACTCAGAGCCTAAAATATAATTATGTCCCAGACTCTGACGAATGTTAAATATAACAAAATTTATGACTTTTTGGACGAATTTTTTATGCGTATGTTTTTCAAAATGTCGCCTACACCTATCGTCTTCTATGAGCACTGTTTCATTGCGAGTCAGCGTCCCAATACTGTTTAGCCATCCAAAATACGGATGGTTTTTATTTTAGAACTTATAACTCAGACTGTATTCCTATAATTACGATTCTGACCCATATTTGTGTATACTAGCGTTGTAATTTAATCGTATTAGCAAGTAGAATATCAGCAATTTTATGTGGACTTTCTTGACAACCGTCTTTCAGCCAACTTAACAAAATAGCAGTTTGTCCACCTAACGTATAAGTAACAAATGCACTTTTATTCTCAATCGTTGTATTATAGTCTGTTAAAATCTTTTCATACTTCACTTTTGTGAGCTGGAAGTATTCGATGGCAATTTCACGATTGGGATGGGTAATGAATACGGCATGAAAGAAAGCTTTTTTACGTTGTATGTACTTTAAGACAATCACAAAGAATTTATGAATCTTCATATTGTTTGATTTAACATCTTCAAAGTCATTGTACAATGTGTCTAACAAATTGATGTATTTCTTTTTATGGTAATTTTGAATAATATCATATAAATCATATTTATCTTTAAAGTTAGCGTAAAATGTTGAACGGTTTACATTGCTATGTGCACAAATTAATTTTGTAGTAATAGCTTCAAAAGGATATTGTTCAAGTAGATGGACAAAATTAAAAATAATTCTATATTTCGCACGATTTTTCATTTGTAAAGTCACCTGTATTTGTTTTGTTACGAAAAACCAACAATTTTGTTAGATGTGTTGGTGTTTTTTTACTGCTGATGTCTCTATAATAGATAAAGTGAATTTTAAAAGCAAATAGGAGGAAATGTTTAGATGAAAAAATTGATTTTAATCAATGTGATTACAATCGTTGTTTTAGCGGTTATTGGTATCATTGGCTTCCATTTTTATAACAATGCGACAAGCTATGTAACGACTGATAATGCTAAAGTTGACGGTAAACAAATTAAAATTGCAAGTCCAACATCAGGTCAAATTAAATCATTTGATGCTAAAGAAGGGGACAAGCTAAGTAAAGGTGACAAAGTAGCTACAGTCGTTGGAAAAAGCGAAAGTGGCGATACACAATCAATGGATATCAAAATGCCACAAAACGGTACAATCGTAAAAACAGATGGTGCTGAAGGTTCTATGGCACAAGCTGGAAATCCAATCGCTTATGCATACAATTTAGATGAATTATATATTACTGCGAATGTTGATGAAAAAGACGTCAGCAGTATTGAGAAAGGTAACGACGTAGATGTTACAATTGATGCGCAAGGTACAACAGTGAGTGGTAAAGTTGAACATGTTGGTCAAGCAACAGCAAATAGCTTCTCATTAATGCCATCTTCTAATAGTGACGGTAACTACACGAAAGTATCTCAAGTCGTTCCTGTAAAAATTTCTCTTGATTCTACACCATCAAAAGATGTTGTTCCTGGTATGAACGCTGAAGTTAAAATTCATAAAAACTAAGGGGGTCAAAATATGACTACGACCTTCATTATTGGTTATATTGTTGTAGCGCTCATATTTATTGGCCTTATTAACTTTTTCGTGGTTAAATCACGCAAAAAGAATAAAAATAAAGGGCAATTCAAGGAACAACGCAATCTACAAGATTCTAAGAGTCAACAATCTAAATTTAAAATAAGTGATTTAGACAAAGAAGAAATGTCTAAAAATGGGTTTAATCAAAGTAAGTCAAATGACATTGAAGATGATAAACGTAAACATCAATTCAATGATACAACAGAACACATTGCAACGACAGAAACAGGAGATACGTCTGATAAGCTACAACACGCTGATGAAACATCACATGGTGTCAATCAAGGAGATGATGCACATGATGCTATTAATCCGAACTCTGTAGAAGGACGTGTCAATGAACAAATCAAGAATCAAAATGAAGATTTTGTCTTTGGCAAAAATGTTACACGTGCTCAAATTATAGCAGCGATGTTATTTGGTATGTTTATTGCTATCTTAAACCAAACATTATTAAACGTGGCATTACCGCGTATTAATACTGAATTCAACATTTCAGCATCAACTGGTCAATGGTTGATGACAGGATTTATGTTAGTAAATGGTATCTTGATACCTATCAGTGCGTTTTTATTCAATAAATATTCTTATCGTAAATTGTTTATTATCGCGCTTACATTATTTACACTGGGTTCATTAGTTTGTGCGATTTCTACAAACTTCCCAATTATGATGACAGGACGTGTATTGCAAGCCATTGGTGCTGGTATATTAATGCCACTTGGATCTAACGTTATTGTGACAATTTTCCCACCTGAACGCCGTGGTGTAGCCATGGGTACAATGGGGATTGCCATGATTTTAGCTCCTGCAATCGGTCCAACACTTTCTGGTTATATCGTTCAAAACTATCACTGGAATGTGATGTTTTACGGTATGTTCATTCTAGGATTAATTGCTATTATCATAGGGTTTATTTGGTTTAGATTATATCAACGCACAACAAATCCTAAAGCCGATTATCAAGGTGTTGTATACAGTACAATTGGTTTCGGTGCCTTATTATACGGCTTCAGTGAAGCTGGTAACAAAGGCTGGGGCTCAACAGAAATCATCGTGATGTTTATTCTTGGTGCAGTATTTATTACGTTATTTGTTATTCGTGAATTAACAATGAAAGCACCGATGTTAAATCTTGAAGTTTTGAAATCATCAACGTATACATTGACTACAATTATCAATATGGTAGTCATGATGAGTTTATTTGGTGGTATGATTTTATTACCGATTTATTTACAAAACTTACGTGGTTTCTCAGCTTTAGATTCAGGATTACTTATGTTACCTGGTGCGCTTGTGATGGGTGCTTTAGGTCCAGTAGCTGGTAAATTGCTTGATACAGTAGGTCTTAAACCGTTAGCTTTATTTGGTATTGCAGTGATGACTTATGGTACGTATGAATTAACAAAACTTAATTTAGATACACCTTATATGCATATTATGAGCATTTACATTATCCGCTCATTTGGTATGGCATTTGTAATGATGCCATTGATGACTGCGGCAATTAATGCGTTACCACCACGTCTCATTTCACATGGGAATGCATTTTTAAATACGATGCGTCAATTGGCTGGATCAATCGGAACAGCGATATTAGTCACTGTTATGACTACCCAAACAACGCAACATTTTAATGCATTTTCTACAGAATTAGACAAAACAAATCCTGTTGTTCAAGACCATATGCGTGAACTTGCAACACAATACGGAGGAGAACAAGGCGCAATGAAAGTACTATCTATGTTTGTCCAAAAAATATCATCCGTAGATGGAATCAACGACGCATTCTGGATTGCAACAGCACTTAGCATACTCGCATTCATCCTAAGCCTATTCCTAAAAAGCAAGAAAAAAGCAGACGCAGAACACGACAAAATGATGTCCAAAGAACATATATAAGGGCCCCAACAGAGAGAATTTCGATCAGAAATTCCACAAGCAAAGCAAGTTGGGGTGGGGCCCCAACACAAAGAAATGCAACAAGCATTTCCACGAACAACGCAAGTTGGGGTGGGGCCCCAACAAAAAGACCTTTCCAAAAGAAAGTCAACGAACAACGCGAGTTGGGGTGGCTGAGACGGCACCCTAGGAAAGCGAAGCCATGCAATACGAAGTATTGTGAAAATAGAGAACAGCAGCAAGATATTTTCTAATTGAAAATAATCTTACTGCTGTTTTTCTTAGATTTATGTCCCAGACCCACTCATTTTCATATTTAGTAGCTATATCATAGGTTTATAATCGCTTAATTTGACGTTTACTTCTAAAGAATAAACTTAAGAATATCAATGCTAAACAACAGATAAGTAAAATAATGGCATTATGTGTAGCATCTGCTTCTATGATAACTTGATCCGGCGTGATTTGTACGTAAGCATTATTTAACAATTTTGCTATACGTTGTGCCAAATAATCAATAGCAATCATAAAATATACGACTATTGCCAACATGCTTGCAATAGACAAAAAGTTAAGTAATTTAAGCAATGTACGATTAAATAGTAAAGTTAATATTGTTAATATTAAACTTAAAATGCATAAGCCAAAGAAAATATTGAATAACATGTTTATTTGTTCAATCACTGACTTTAATTGCTCTATATGTTCAGGTTTAATGGATAAGGCTTCTAATTGTTTGGCTATATCACTTAAACCGAGTCCATTTAACTTGGTAACTTGATCCGAGTTAATGCTCAATTCAGATAAATTTGATAATGATTGCTTAAAGTTTTTGAGCTGTGTATAACCTACTTCTGTATCTTTTAAGCCAAAAATAAAAAGAGGTTGTTTATACATACTATAGCCACTTATGGCGGTAAGCACTAAGACGATAAAATGAATAATGATACTAACCCAAGAACGTTTCTTAGTCGTTTGTAACTGATAATCTGGTTGATATTGTGTACGTTGATACGTTGGGTGTTGTGAACGGGATTGTTCCATTATGATACTCCTTTTTAGTATTTGATTGTTTTCTATGTTGTATTATTTTATACTAGCTTTGATATAATAATAAAATATAACTAAGTTGGTCTTTTTAAATACTTATTTCAAATATATATCATACATTATATCGCTGAAAAAGCACGAAAAAAATTACGATAATATTAAATTCTGCAGAAAATCAGGCAATTTTTAGGGGTTGACATACATGAGAACTTATATGATGAATCGTGTGGTAAATAAGTATTTACTGCATAATCGTTCAATTCAATTTAAGGATGAGGGACAATTTAATCAATTTATGGAGAAAAGAAGAAATGCTAATCGCTTAAAGCATAAACAACCTTCAACATTAAATGTTAAATCAAATTTAGATAAATTAATGTTAGATGATATGCAAGTATTTCGATTCAATTTTAGACATGAAACAGGTAAGAAAATCCTTTATCTTCACGGTGGTTACAATACGTTACAACCCTCGCCATTTCATTGGCGCTTGATGGATAAATTAACATTAGCCACGTTATATGAGGTCGTGTTACCTATTTATCCTAAAGCACCGGAATTTCATATTGATGATACTTTTAAAGCGATACAGGCAGTTTATGTACAATTAGTGGATGAAGTAGGTGCTGAAAATATAGTAGTTATGGGTGATGGTACTGGAGGCGCGCTCGCATTAAGCTTTGTCCAATCTCTTATCAAACAGCAGTTGTCAATGCCACGTAAATTGTATTTATTGTCACCATTATTGGATGCTACATTAAGTAACCCAGAAATTACAGAAAAACTTCAACAACAAGATCAATTTGTTAATCGACAAGGTGTTCATGATATTTTATCAGTGTGGGCAGCTGGAAAGCCTTTGAACAATGCTGAAATATCACCAATTAATGGCAATCTTGAAGGCTTACCACCGATTGTTATGTTTGGTGCAGGAAAGGAAATCTACTATCCTGATATGGAACGCTTGGATTTTTATTTAAGTGAGCAACGACAACCGATTGAGTTCTTTAGATATCCCAAAATGATACATGACTTTTCGTTATTTCCTATTCATGAATCACACAAAGTAGTGAAACAAATTGCACAAACGATAGATAATGATTTGAGATAGGCCTATATAGGCTTATCTTTTTTATTGTTAGTTTAAAAAACGTCAATGCGTGTTTTAATATGCTTTAAAATAGAGCGTTGACCATCTCTATGTGCTTCTTGTGACAATTGTTCAGGCAATTCTTTAGCCATGATAGCCAAATTTTTTACTTTTGAGTCTTGTTCAGTCAACAGATGTAATTTGTCTTCAATTAGCGTCATCAAAGTATGTGAATCTTGAGATTCGACATTGTACTGTAGCCAATCTAGTGCCTGCTTTTGTCCTTGATAATAGCTCATATTTAGTGCTCTACGTAATAACTCTGTACTAGGTTCATTCATAAACATATCTTTAGTTTGATTCATATCTATAAGGTTGAGCTTTAAATCATCATGCAAATCTAAGAGATATGATTTTATTTTTTCTATGCTAGATTTTGTCATTGTGTTCATCCTTTATTCGGTATTCCGATTTGATGCCCTAATTGTTTAGGCCACTGAGATATGTCTTGTGTCTTGTAATATGATGTCATTTCTGTGAAATAAGGTTCTGGGAATGCTGCTGCCTTGCGCGTAGTTGAATCAATACCAAGCATCATAACTTCATTAGTCGCTGCCAAAGTGCCGTTCTCTTTTATTAATTTCAAGAAAAAGTGTATGCGCTTATCGTCATAGTTATATATGAAAAGTTGTATTATATAGTGTTCTCCTAGCGACATTTCGGCTAAATAAGTTGTATGTTCTTCGACAGTAAATATTGTATAATGCAGCGCTTGTCGTTCTGCTAGAGACAATCCGTGAGTGTAATTGAATTGGTTGATTGCATCGCTAAAAATATAATTGTAATCGGCATCATGCATATGTGCATTATGATCAATTTGTGATTGTTGTACCATGCCTTGTACTGTAAATATCATCGCTTATCCTCCATCTTTCTATGTTAGTTCTATCATACTAAATAAAATTAGCACATACACATGATTGAATTCATGGTAAAATAAACAACGAACGTTGCTGAAGTGGGAGGAAATATGTATGAGTATAACGATTAGATACCAAACACCACACACATCATTGACAACAGTACCTGATATTGCAGATGTACCTAAAGATGCAACGATTGTTTGGTATGATTTTGAAGATGCAACTGCCAAAGAGAATGATTTTTTGCGTGAAAATTTTGATTTTAACTATTTAGAAATTGATGATACAATTACGGGCGTCCCACGCGTGAAATATAAAGCATACGACGACTATCAATATATCGTGTTTCATAGTATCAATAGTGATGATTATTCACCACGTGCACTCAATGTCTTTTTAAAAAATAATGTATTAGTGACCTATCATCACAAGCATTTTTCATCATTGATGAAGGTAGCAAAATGGAATGCTTATCATCATGATGGTGAACTAGACTGCGCAGATATTGTTATTCATATATTAGATATGATGGTGGATAAATATTTTGATTTTGTGTATGACATTGAAGAAAAGGTTTATAACTTTGAAGATAAGCATGTGGATGATGCTTTAAGTAAAAAGGTGATGGACAACGTCTTTAAATTAAGATCTGACCTTATAAAAATTAAACGAGTCATGTTTCCAATGCAAGAATTGGTGGAAACAATCAAGAGCGAAGGTAATTTAATTGTAGATAGCAAGCATTCGATGTATATCCAACATATCGATGACCATTTGATTAAACAAAGTAATATTATTCGTACATCGCAAGAGATGACAAATGAAATCAGGGAGAATTATGAATCATATTCATCATTTAGAATGAATAGCATCATGCAAATATTAACCCTTGTATCAGTTATCTTTTCTCCATTAACTTTTATTGCGGGTGTTTATGGAATGAACTTTGATAACATGCCTGAATTAAGATGGCATTACAGCTATTATATTTGTTTAGTTGTCATGCTAGTTATCGCGATTGCATTAATTATCTTTTTTAGAAAAAAACGTTGGTTTTAATAATAGATATTGTACGGTAAACCTTTAATAAAGGATGGTAAATGAATGAGTAATTTTCAAAGAGAACAAAGAAAAAATGAGCACGTAGAAATTGCTATGGCACAACAGGATGCACCGGCGTCAGATTTCGATAGAGTGCGTTTTGTTCATCATTCTATTCCACACATTGATGTAGCACAAGTGAATTTATCGACACACACTTCCAACTTTAAGCTGGATTATCCGCTATATATTAATGCGATGACTGGTGGCAGTGAATGGACGAAACAAATTAATGAAAAATTGGCTACTGTGGCACGGGAAACTGGCCTTGCCATGGCTGTGGGATCGACACACGCTGCATTGCGAAACCCTGATATGATAGAGTCATTTCGAATTGCACGGCAAGTAAATCCTGAAGGTGTCATTTTCAGCAATGTTGGGGCTGATGTACCTGTTGAGCGTGCAGTCGAAGCGGTTGAATTGATGGAGGCTCAAGCATTACAAATCCATGTCAATGCACCACAAGAACTTGTGATGCCAGAAGGTAATCGGACATTCGCAAGTTGGATGGATAATATTGCTAAAATGATTAACCATGTTCCGGTACCGGTTATCATTAAAGAGGTAGGCTTTGGATTCAGTAAAGAAACATTTAAGGCATTAAAAGACATCGGTGTGACTTACGTTGATGTAAGTGGCAGGGGAGGCACTAACTTTGTCTCAATAGAAAATGAACGACGCAGTAATAAAGATATGAATTATTTAGCTAATTGGGGACAATCCACGGTAGAATCATTGCTTGAAAGCCAAGCATATCAATCTTCACTCAATATATTTGCTAGCGGTGGTATAAGAACGCCACTAGATGCCATCAAGAGTTTGGCATTAGGTGCTAAAGCAGTAGGGATGTCTCGCCCATTTCTAAATCATGTTGAAAATGAAGGTGTGGAACAAACGATCACTTTTGTTGCACAATTTACAACCCAAATGCAACAAATAATGACGATGTTAAATGCGCCAGACATTGAAGCATTAAAGCAATCACAACTTATTTTTGATCAACAACTTTTATCTTGGATGGAACAGCGTCATATTGATATAGATAGAGGCTTATAGACCATATTAATACGGGGCCATGTATATTAATCATAAAATATAAAATAAAGCGCCATAGCACCTCATTTCAGCGTGTGTTACATGTTGTATGTGTGTGCTATGGTGCTTTATTATGTCAAAAAATCTATTTCCAAGTATCTATCGCTGCACGCATATTCTTTTTAGGTATTCTCGAAACATATGGATTACCTTTAACTGTATAACGTAGAGGTTTTGATGTCCATATACCTTTGTTAGGTATTCCAATTCGTGCACTTGCTTCAATTTCACGTGGATATTTACGATTTTTTGTGTCTATGGATAGGCGTCCGACGTTCAATAGTGTTCCATCAATGGCACGTGGAATATGAAATGCTTTTGTCCATTTTCCAGGTCCATTTGTTAATTCATAGCCGTACTTACCACGATTTATTTTCATAGCTTCAATACCATCGACAGGTTCAATTGCACGTATGAGCACCCCTTCAGGTACACCCGCTTGTTGTGTGACAAAATTAATTAATAAATGGGTGTGCATGATATGTCCATAAATCGTGCCACCACGTTGGTATAAGGATGTAACCTTAGGAGTTTGTTTACCCCCAAAGCCATGTGCTGCACGATCATCAAAGCCTAAATAAGCTTCTGTTTCTACTATATATCCAGAATAAATTTGGCCATCATCATTATAAATCACTTTGACACCTAATAATGCTTTAGCAGTATCTATGGTACTAGGGACGATGAAATCCATTACATTCTCCTTTTAGTGAATTTGTATTATATCTTTAACTTTACCAAAGTCAGTCATAGAATTGTATTGAAATCGAAGTTTAGCAGTGAATTTGATCTTTTGTTCTTAAAAAGAGACACTTTATGCCAGCAAATGAATTGGTATAGAAACACAATAAAAAATAGAATTATTCCTTGGAAATGTCATATATATTTGACTTTGGTTCGTCATTTACGTATGATTTAATTAAGAGTTAATGTGAAAGAAGTGGTGACACGCTTGAATAAAGTAAAAGTATATCGTGGTTATTCTAAAATATCTCAACTGGAATTAGCTAGAGCTGTTGGTGTGTCAAGACAAACAATAAATATGATTGAAAATGGCAAATACAATCCATCATTAAAACTATGTGTAAATATAGCTAAAACTTTGGGCACAACGTTAGATACATTATTTTGGGAAAATGATACTTAGAGATATTGTTATATAGTTAATAAGCTGAAAATTTCATTTTATTTAAAAAGCTATGAAAAATTGTAAGTGATTACATCGAAATTTGGAATAGGAAGTTGTAATTTTTTTACTAAAAAACCATGGAAGAATTGCGAATATTGGCGATAATTTGTGGCATATTAAGTAAAAAAGTGTAACAATGTATAAGTGTATAATGGCTTTTCACCATAAAGAAAACGTAAAATTATGAATAATAAGCTAAGTAGATAACGATAGCTCATGTTCTTAGTCACGGAATTATGTGATAAAGATGGGGCTAATTCGTTAGGTTATATTTTAAGGGTATGATTTAAGAAGTCTGATTTTTTAGTTGCAGTATAATTGTAAATTTTAGTTTTAAGTATTACAATCAATCATTTTCAGCATTAGGTAAATGGATGATGCCCAGATATTTATATATCCGCTTTGTTTAACGGGCTTTAATTTTAATACAAAATACAATTTGTATTCTGTGCGTGATGTCATTGCCTAACAGCACTTAGTTGGACATAGTTAAGAGGGAGACGTAAGTAATTATGATAGTTGAAGTAGAAAAGCAAAGACATGGTATCGACCTTATTAAAATTGACAATAATGAAACAAGCATCGTCTTTTCAAATTATGGTGCAAGAATTGTCGCTTGGAAATTTCATGACAATAATATCGTCTTAGGTAATCGTGTAGAAGCTGATGAATTTTATCTAAATAATCCATTGAAATTTGGTGCAACAATAGGTCGTTATAGCGGTCGAATTGAGGCAGGCGCTTTTAAGCTTAATCAAGATCGCTATCAACTTGAACAAAATGATGGGCTTAACCATATCCATGGTGGTTCAAATGGATGTGATCAAGTCCTATTTGACTATGACATCGTTGAAGGAATAAGCGATGTAAAAGTTATTTTCAGGGCAAAATTAAATGCTAGTGATGACGGTTATCCAGGAGATTTAGCGCTTAAAGTGATACATCATTATGATATAGAACATCGTTGGACGATTACTTATGAAGCTGAAACGACGGCTACAACTATATTTAATCCAACGAATCACGTCTACTTTAATTTGAATAGAGATAACAATGTTATTGATAATCATCAAATACATGCGAAAGACTTAAAGATGTATTTATTAAACCGTCAACATTTCTTATTGAATGACACACCTATAAACTTAGCATCTCAATTTGGTTCAGACCATATTACATTTCAAAAAATTTTTCAGGCGCATCAAGATGATATTAAGCAACAAATGGAACGTTATCAAGGGTTAGACCATCCATTTGAACTAAGCGAACAAACATTGTCTGTAGAAAATGGAGAGTTCAAATTACAAATAGATACAGATATGCCTTATGTTGTGATATACACGATGAATCATCCAGAAACTTGGGAGAGCCAGTTAAATATATATAAACCGCATTCAGGTTTTACATTAGAAACACAATTTTTACCCAATGATATAAATTATTTTGGTCAACAAGCACCGTCTATTTTAAGAGCTGGCCAACAATTTTCTTCAACAACAAGTTATCAAATTAGTGAGCAATAAGAAAAAGAGCATGATAAGTGTCAACCATCAACAGTTGACACTTATCATGCTCTTTATTCATTTAATAGAATTATATTATTTACAGGCACGATGATATAGGCGAGATAACTTTTCCCGTCTGCTAGGAGATAGATAAGGATTATTTAAAGCATAAGATATACGTGAAATATTTTTTCGATCGTTGTAATAAATATCATTTAACTCATAAACAGATAATCTTGACGCTTTATTTGCTTGAGTAAGTAATTCTAGATTATCTTCTTGAGAAACATAGCCTTCCTGTATCACTCTAAAATAAAATCCTGTCTTTCCTGAAGCTGTCATGCGTTTGACTAAGTCAGGAATTTGATATTTAGCTTGAATTTTCCAGCAAGGTTCACGCATTTCCGAGACTTCTAATATCGCTTCACCTAAACGATATTGATTTCCAAAATAAACATCTCGTTCATCTAAATGCTTTACCGTAACATTTTCCCCGAACATGGCGTAGGTAGGTAACTGTGCTAAATCTTCTTTATACATATCGTAATTTGATTGACTAAAACAGCAAACTGCTTTATGAGGACCACCGTGGTCTTTATATGCTTGTTCATCTTCAGAAAATCCATCAATAGATAGCCACATGCGACCAGTAAATGGTATTTTATCTAACGCTGAAATCATGGGCTTTTTGGTACTATAAGGCAAGTGTTGGATTTTACCAGTAGAAATAGCAACAACAGGTATCATTGTTTGTCTCCTTTTTAAGTTTTATTGACAGCTTACTATAAATGTTCATAAAGTAGCAATGCTTTTAGTGAATTTGTATATATCAACTGTATCTTTTAAAAGTTGTCATGTACAATGAAAGGGAATACAACAATAGAGAAGGGGTTCCAATTACGATGCTAGACACAAAACAATTGAAACTATTAACAACTGATGACGCCGTTGCTCAAATCAAGGATGAAATGATTTTAGGCATTGGTACAGGTAGTACAATAGAACTACTCATTCCTAAAATCGCTGACAAAATTAAACGTGATCATTTAACAATTAAAGGTGTATGTACATCCAATAAAACGGCCATATTAGCAAAAGAGCAGCAGATTGATATTGTCGATATTAATGATATTACATATATTGATTTAGCAATCGACGGCGCAGATGAAGTAGATCCACAGTTGAATTTGATTAAAGGCGGTGGAGGGGCACTGTTCAGAGAAAAGGTGATAGATGAACTAGCAGCACGCTTTGTCGTTTTAGTTGACGAACAGAAAGTTGTAAATTATTTGGGTGAAACATTTCGATTACCAGTGGAAGTAGATAAATTTAATTGGCAATTAATAAAAGCAAAAATAGAAGATTATGGTCATATTCGTACGGAATTACGCATACGTGACGATGTACCGTTTATTACAGATAATGGGAATTATATTCTTGATTGTGAGTTGACAACAGAATTGGATCCTTATCAATTGCATGAATATTTAATTCATCTTACGGGTGTTTTAGAAACAGGATTCTTTTTAGATATTGCGGATCAAGTAATTGTTGGTACGCAACAAGGTGTTAAAATAAAAAATAAATAAAAAAACGGGAAGCCAACGTTTGTGTTTGGCTTCCTGTTTTTAGTTACTTGTCTTGCTCTTTGTCTGTTGCTGTGGGTGAAGCTTTTTGCGCGTCTTGTATTTCTTGATGCGCATCAGCAACGACAGAAGATTGTCGATTATTTTTAGAGTCTGTGTCATTGTTATGTTGTTCAGGTTTAGTATTATCAGAATCAGCTGTTTGTTCAGATGGTGTTTCCTGAACTTCGGTTGCTGTTTCTAAGTTATTATCAGCTTCGTGTTGTTCAGGTTGATAATTAGCTTCTGATTGATTTTCACTTGTTGGCGTTGATGTTGGGGTCTGTTCAATATCGTTCTTCATTTCTGATGATGTTGTACCTTTTTCAGAATCTTCACTTGGTGTTGAAACAGTTGCTGTTTCTTCAGTATCATCGTCTCCAATATGATCTAAATAATTATTGGGATCTACTTCGTCCAGACTTTGATCTGTTGTACGATAAATAAAATATCTGATAATCATAGTGAAGATAATATAGACGATTGCTACGGCTGCTGTTGTTAAGGCAATTACTTTCATTGAGAAAAGGTCTCCCGTTTCTTCACTAAATAGAAAGACAGGAATAAACGTCATCAAACCGTGAAAGGCTGTTGCGATATAAATAGTACGTCCATTTGTATCATGAATCAGCTCACCAACAATCATTGAAAAGGCAAAGGTATATAAAAAGTTATAGCCTGTATACTCTAAATTATATGTTGTATTAATTGTCCAAATTGCATACATTAAACCTACAATGATAGAAGCAATAAACGTATTTACTTTAGATTCTACAACTGTTTGTAAATATGAACGGAAGCCGAACTCTGCAAAGAAAGCCATCATTAGATGACCAATTAATACGGCTAATACAGTTACAGATAAATTTGATGCTTGTAATAAAATAAAGCTATCCGCCATTGTATTAAATATCACCATACCGATGATAAAAATAACTAAAGGTAAAATAAGTGCTAATAACAGACGATTAATAACTGTTAAACTAATTGTAAATTTTAACCCGGAAAGTTGGGCACGCTTATTTTTAAAGATTAGAATACAGATAACTGCTGAAATAAAAGGTGCTAAACGAGATGCATCAAATAAAAAAGGTTTAACACCAAACATAGGTTGATAATCTCGAAGGATTAAAGTGAGTGCCATCGTAACAATAAAGAATACAAATATTGTTAAAGCCCACTGGAACCCGGAAATTCTATTGTTTTTCATTTATGTAACCTCCAATAGGGTAACCATCCAAATCTCTTTCTTTAACATTATACATATTAAGCCGATAGAAATAAATTATTCCATTAATTTATCATCAAACTGTAATAGTCTTGCATTATTTTACACATTTAAAAGTAAGATACTCAGCATTTGTGAGAATAATTTGACAATTGTGTTAATCTATTATACATAAGGGCAATAGATATGTCACAATCTCGATTTTCATTTTATATTGCACAATGAGCTGGTCAATATGGTCAAAACATTATGGCAGTGTTAGCTTCTGTACGAATTACAATATTTCTAAATACATTTGATAGAAGAACAATCAAACATATTAAAGCTGCACCCATGGTTCGGTTAATAGTAATGGGTGTTTCTATAATATTAATTTTAATCACACTTAATTTAGTTATCGGAGTCGTGTGAGGAACAATTATCCATGACGTGATTTACTTTTTTAGAAAGGACGTAGATATACATGCTTAATTATAATGATATTGTTAATTGGCGTCGGATGTTTCATCAATATCCTGAACTTTCTAATGATGAATTTGAGACGACAAAGCGGATTCGCCGCATTTTACAGCAATATGACATCCGCATCTTAGATATACCAATGGCTACCGGTTTAGTAGCTGAAATTGGGCAAGGATTGCCTTGTATAGCAGTTAGAACAGACATTGATGCATTACCTATTGATGAGCAAGTTAAACATGCGTTTACCTCTACAAATGAAGGGGTGATGCATGCTTGTGGACATGATATTCACATGGCATCCATTTTGGCAGTAGCTGTCCAATTAAAAGCACTCGAAACAAGTTTGCAAGGTACCGTACGGATATTATTCCAACCTGCTGAAGAACTGGGTTATGGTGCTAAAGTTTTAGCGCAAACCTCAGCTTTAGATAACGTATCAGCTGTGCTAGGTTTTCACAATTATCCTACGCTGGGGATTAATCAATTTGCGATTAAATCTGGTGCAATGACATCTAATGTAGACCATTTTGAATTTAAAATACTTGGTAAAGGTGCACATGCAGCTAAGCCAGAGCAAGGTAACGATCCTGTTATCGTACTTGGACAATTGATTACCAGCTTACAATCAATAGTTAGTAGAAATATTTCTGCATTTGACAGCGCTGTTGTGACAATAGGTGAAGTATCGGCAGGTAACACATGGAATGTTATTCCTGATGATGCTTATGTTCAAGGTACCGTTAGAACATTTGATACAGCAATCCAAAGTAAAATTGAGCAACGAATGCAAGATATTGCGACTGGTTTAGAAAACTTGTTCCACGTTAAAATAGAATTGAATTACACACGATTACCTGGTGCGGTGTATAATGATGAACATTTGACACTAGAAGCAATAAAAGCAGCTCAAAAAGTAGGCTACGATGTTACAACTCTGGAACTACCCGTTACGATTGGAGAAGATTTTTCCGGTTTATTAGATGAACGACCTGGTGTATTTGCATTTATTGGTTCTAATAGCGATTATGATTTACATCATCCTAAATATGATCCAGATGAACATATTTTAGAAAAAGCACCTGACTATTTTATAACATTGATTCAACAATTATTAGCTAATGCAGAAGAGTAAGGAATTTTATTGTTCATGATTAACGTGTTATCTAACTTGGGTATAAAACTACTAGCTCATTAATTAGGAGATGACCGTTATGGAACAAAAAGATCCAAGAACGAAATATAAATACAGTCTTTACGAAAAACAAGAACAACCGTTACCCGGATTGCAATCAGAGATGACACCTGAACCAGATTGCGGCGAAACTTCATATGTGGGGCATGGTCGCTTACAAGGATATAATATGCTTGTAACAGGTGCGGACTCTGCGATTGGTCGTGCTGCTGCAATTGCTTATGCTAAAGAAGGTGCAAACGTTGCGTTAAACTATTTACCTAGTGAGGAACAGGATGCGTTAGAAGTAAAGGAAGTAATTGAAAAAGCTGGACAACGTGCGGTTCTTCTGCCGGGAGACCTCAGAAATGAACAATTTAATTATGATTTGGTCGAACAAGCGTATCAATCTTTAGGTAGTTTAAATAATATTACGCTCGTTGCTGGACATCAACAATATCATGACGATATTCATGGTTTTACAACAGAACACGTGAAAGAGACATTTGAAACAAACGTATATCCAGTCTTTTGGACGATACAGAAAGCGCTAGATTATTTACAACCCGGAGCTACAATTATAACGACTTCTTCTGTACAAGGTTATAATCCGAGTCCAATATTACATGATTATGCGGCATCTAAAGCAGCAATTATTTCACTTACTAAAAGTTTCTCTGAAGAATTGGCAGATAAAGGGATACGAGTGAATTGTGTAGCACCAGGACCATTTTGGTCACCATTACAAATTACCGGTGGACAACCGCAAGAAAAAATCCCAGAATTTGGTCAACAAACGCCTTTAAAACGTGCTGGTCAACCCGTTGAATTAGCTGGCACATACGTGTTACTTGCTTCAGAAGACGCGAGCTATATAACAGGTCAAGTATTCGGTGTAACGGGTGGTATTCAAATTAATTAATATTATTAAGCATTGGTTCATTTTCTAAGATAGAAAATGAAAACAGCTTAGTAAGCTCCTTTCAAAGTAAACATGGAGGAAATGTAGACTTTGGAAGGAGTTATTTATGTTGATTGCAATTAGAAATATATTTAGCTATATGCTATTAATAAAGCTATAAATGTATTCAAAGGATGAGTAGATGTCAGCAGAAAATTTAATTAGAGGACTTGCATTCACCTATTTTATGATTGGTTGTGCGATGATGTATATACTTGAATTGGATAGAAAGATGTTAGTATTCTTTGCGGTACCAGCAATACTTACAGTGGTTTTTGCGCAATTATTTGAAGTGAATAAACATATTAATCAAGACCAGATATGGTTAACACCATTTTGGGATAGAGTCATGGCTGTAGTGTCTATAATATGTTATGGTCTGGCGTTTGTGCTAGTGTTTATTGGACCATATCCAAACGTTGCTTTTCAATTAATCTCAATTGTTATTACGATAGCAATTTCACTTTTCTTAGATTCAAAACTTGGTTTGAATCGTAACATATTAAGTCAGGATAGCCAGAAACACAAAAAGCATGTACCTAAAGCACAATATTTAAAAATTCGATATTTGGTTATTACAGTAATGGTAGTAAGTGTTGTAACGATTTTAATTTCAGGGTTCTATCGTTGGACCGCAATATTAGGATTAGCATTCACCATGTTATTTATTGGCGTTATTGTGTTTATTATTTTTAATGACCATTATGAACATGAAGATTTCACATGATTTTGATATTTATATTGACGACGAGGTATTTCTCTAGTACGGTAAATGATACCTAAGTATATAATATAGAAGTTTGACAGAATTTATGTTGTGTTTCTTTAATTGAAATGATATAAGTGGTACAACTGCGGGGGCGGGTACAAGCTAAATTTGGCTTGAATTTTCCGCCCCCATAAAGATGACGAAGAAGAAAAAATATTTGCTCAATACCGCTAAATGTCATAGATGTATGAATAATATCCATGAAATGACGATGTGTTTTTATATGGGAAAGGAAGATAAGTAATGACTAAAGAGAAACAAAATGGTCATGCGTGGGCACTGTTGCCACTATTATTATTTGTTTTATTATTTTTAGGTGTGGGGATTATTTCTGGAGATTTCACTACCATGCCGCTTAATGTAGCTATAACTGTAACCGTCGTTGTGGCACTGCTAATGAACCGTAAAGAACGGTTTGCAAAAAAAATTGAAGTATTTACTAAGAATGCCGGACATTCTAATATTATTTTGATGATGCTTATTTTTATTTTGGCAGGTGCTTTTTCGACAACCACTGAAAAAATGGGCGGTGTTGCATCGACCGTCAATTTAGGTTTATCACTTATTCCGCAAAACTTAATTATTGTGGGCTTGTTCGTGATTTGTATGTTCGTGTCTATTTCAATGGGGACGTCAGTTGGCACAGTGGCAGCGATAGCTCCAGTAGGATACGGATTTGCGCAAGCTACAGATGTGCCAACCGCACTTGCAATGGCTACTGTTGTTGGTGGTGCTATGTTTGGTGATAATCTATCAATGATTTCAGACACAACTATTGCTGCAGTGCGTACCCAGAAAACACATATGAAAGATAAATTTAAAGTTAATTTTAAAATTGTATTACCTGGTGCATTGCTAACGATTGTAATTCTATTCTTATTAACACATGGTGTAGCGATAGATTCAACAAAAAATTACGATTATCATTTAGTAAAAGTTATCCCTTATGTATTGGTACTAGTGCTCGCATTGATAGGTGTTAACGTTATTATTGTCTTAATTGGCGGAACTGCATTATCAGGTATCATTGGTTTAATAGATGGTTCGTTTGGATGGAAAGGCTTGCTTAAAGCGATATCAGAAGGGATTATAGGCATGGAAGATATTGCGATGATTGCGCTTTTAATCGGTGGTCTAGTAGGTTTAATTGAACATAATGGCGGCATAAGTTGGCTGCTAAATTTTGTTCGTTCTAAAGTGAAATCTAAACGCGGTGCACAATTTGGTATAGCGAGTTTAGTTAGTGTTGCTGATATCGCAACCGCTAATAACACAATTTCTATTATTATGTCAGGCCCACTTGCAAAAAGTATTGCTGATGAATACGATGTTGATCCTAGAAAGTCGGCGAGTATATTAGATATATTTGGCAGCTGTTTTCAAGGATTATTACCTTATAGTCCGCAAGTGATATCGGCAGCTGGAGTAGCTGGGATTTCACCATTTTTACTTGTACCATACAGTATTTATCCAATATTATTAGGTGTGTGTGGCTTAGCGTCCATTATCTTTTTATATCCAAAACTAAAAGCAAAATAGTGCTTGGAGATATGAAAGTATTAAAATCTACTTTGGTAAATTAATATATTTGTGATACAACTATTTTGGTGTGAGTTAAAAATACGTTAAAATAGAATTGAGTATGAAAGTAGGTGTATGGAAAAGTGGCTAAATATAATGTAGAAGATGAGTATGTTCAAATTCATATTGAACGATTATTAAAATATTCGCCTTCCTTAGTTTATCAAGCATGGACAACAGCGTCTTTACTTAAACAATGGTTTATGACGTCTCAGCGTACCAATCAAACATTTGATGTCGACGTAGCAGAAAATGGGAAATATCGAATTGTTGATAAACGCAATGGCAAAGCAAATGTTATAGAAGGAACTTTTGAAGTATTGGTAGAGAACCAATATATTAAAATGACTATTGGAATGCCAGGGCTTAGCGATGCTGAAGATATGATTGAAGTTGAATTTGTTGAACGAGAAACAGGGGGTACACAACTCTTGTTTAACTATCAATCTTTAGTGGCACGTGAACGACGCTTAACTAATCTCGAATATAAGCAGAAGAAAAAAGAATATCATGACTCAACGGTTCATGGCTTTGAACTCATGTTTGATAAAATGAATCAAGTGCTTGCGGACTATATTGAAGCATCATCTTAATAAAATAAGCGGAGTGTCAATGAAACTGACACTTCGCTTATTTTAGTTCATGTGCTTCTTTACGCTCGTTGTATTTACGTAGTAATGTTTCAAAAAATATGTGATAACTTATAAAACTAGAATAATCTGTACCATCATATAAATAGAAGGTGTTACTTGATACATAAACATTGTAATTGGCTTTCTGTGCTAACGTATTATCTTTTAATGTAGTGACAGAGATAAAGTATTTTTGGCGTAATTGCAGTAAGTTTGTGATTTCAGGTAGCTGTGTGGCTTCTCCCAATAATGAAATAATAAAGAATAAATCATTATCTTCAGAGCGATTTAACACCATTTTTAGTTCATGTACATCGTGTAAGACGATAATACTATGATGCATAGTTAATAAGATACGCTGTGCTTCTTCAGCAACGTTTTTTTGAGCACGACCAGTACCATACAAGTAAATCGTTGACGCAGCATTTAATTTATCAGTTATAAGATCATAGTCTATACGTTCTAAATAAGAAAATGTATTGTCAATTTCTTGTTTAAACGCATCTATAGAATCACTCGAGTGTTGTTGTTGTATTTCTGTTTCAAATTTCAAAAATGATTTAAAGTCACTATAACCATCAAAACCAAGCTTTCGAGTGAAGCGGTGAATCGTAGCATTTGATGCATGTGTATATTGTGCCAGCTCTTGTATTTTTAAATTTTTACAGTCCTCAATATGTGCGTTGACATAATGGGCAATTTGCAGGTCATTTTCATTTAATTTTGAAAAGTTTTTATTTACTCGTTCGTCTAAAAACATAAATAATCCTCAATTCTTATGAAAAAATTTTCATATAATGAAAACATAATCTGATTATACAAAATACTTTCAAAATAGGTCAACTGCATTGTTTGTATGAAAGCGTTTACTATATATTAAACATATAACCTATTTGAAAACGTTTTAATCGATATTAAGGCGATTGAGAAATCATATTTAGAACATAGTTAAGGGAGGAAGTACAAAATGAACGCAATAAAACGCTTTGGTAGTGCGATGATTGTTCCTGTGCTGATGTTTGCATTTTTTGGGATTGTACTTGGATTTGCTACATTATTTAAAAATCCAACAATTATGGGGAGTTTAGCGGATAGTCATACTTTTTGGTTTAAATTTTGGTCAATAATAGAAGCAGGCGGTTGGGTTATTTTTAACCATATGGAAATCGTCTTTGTAGTAGGCTTACCTTTATCGCTCGCTAAAAAAGCACCGGGCCATGCAGCATTGGCAGCACTAATGGGCTACCTTATGTTCAATACATTTATCAATGCGATTTTAACGCAATGGCCCCATACCTTTGGTGCAAATTTAGAAAAAGGCGTTGAAAATGTTACTGGATTAAAAGCTATTGCAGGAATCGAAACGTTAGATACCAATATTCTTGGTGGTATTATTATTTCAGCTATAATCACATGGATACATAATAGATACTATAGTAAACGCTTACCAGAAATGTTAGGTGTGTTCCAAGGGCTAACATTTGTTGTAACTATCTCATTTTTTGTTATGTTGCCTGTCGCTGCAATTACATGTATCGTATGGCCAACTATCCAAAGTGGTATTGAGTCTGTACAACATTTTATTATTGGATCAGGGTACGTAGGTGTATGGTTGTATCATTTTTTAGAGCGGGTGTTAATACCAACAGGATTACATCATTTTATTTATGCACCAATTGAAGTTGGACCAGTCGTGGCTAAAGATGGACTTAAGGCAGAATGGTTCCACCATTTAAATCAATTTGCAGAGAACAGTAAACCACTGAAAGAACAATTTCACTATGGCTTTATGCTTCAAGGTAACGGTAAAGTTTTCGGTTGTGTGGGGATTGCATTAGCTATGTACTTTACAACACCTAAGAAAAACCGTAAGAAAGTAGCTGCTTTACTTATTCCAGCAACATTAACAGCAGTTGTAGCTGGGATTACAGAGCCATTAGAATTTACTTTCTTATTTATCGCACCATATTTATTTGTACTACATGCATTATTAGCAGCAACTATGGATACTTTGATGTATCTATTTGGTGTTGTTGGTAATATGGGCGGTGGTGTATTAGATTTCTTAGCCACAAACTGGATTCCATTAGGACAGAAACACTGGATGACATATGTAGTTCAAGTCGTTATCGGATTAATATTCGTAGGTATCTACTTTGTACTATTTAGATATTTAATTTTAAAATTTGATATTCCTTTACCAGGGCGTAGAGACGAAGAAGACGTTAAATTATTCTCTAAAAAAGATTACAAAGATAAAAAAGGGGATAATACAACAAACAGTAAACAGACAGTAGCTGGTAACGAATACGAAGAAAAAGCAATTTATTATCTGGATGGATTAGGTGGCAAAGAAAATATTAAAGATGTCACTAATTGTACAACGCGATTGCGCTTAACTGTGAATGATCCGGAAAAAGTTGAAGAAAGTGCTTATTTCACACATAATCAAATGGCACACGGTTTAGTTAAAAGCGGTAAAAATGTCCAAGTTGTTGTAGGGATGTCTGTTCCTCAAGTAAGAGAAGCGTTTGAAAATTTAGTAACTATGGATGATAAGTAATATTCAGTTACAAAAGGAACCATTTTTAAAAAGTATGTTGGTGAAATGCTTTAAGGAATAGTGCTAGTTGAAGACCAAGGATGAGACAGTACCATAGAAACGTAAAGCCTTAAAATACGGCGTAAAAAAGCACAAAGATGATTTGAAGTTAAAAATCATCTTTGTGCTTTTTATTTTGAGTAACGAACTGATGGCTTTTGATTATGAAATACGAGATTTATGCATAGCACTTGAACGATAAGATGCTGATAGGACATCAATATTATGTGTTGCGATTGTACGTAATAAGTGTGCGAATGTTTCTGATGAACAACAAACACTGGCACAATCTGGATTCAAGGTATAATTTATAGCATAATGATTTGAGAATAAGGTCATGATATCAATGACTTTATCTTTAATGAAAGCATCTTGCAAACCATCTATTTTTAAATCAAAACGTTTGGAGGATTGATATAATTTTTCAGAATTAAGAAGTTCGTCTACATGCTTTGGAGGTAAAATTTGATAAATTAAATACTCGTGAAAACTTAAGAAACTAATTACATAAGGTAGTTGTTGTTTAGGTAAGCTAAGCTCTAAGACAAAAATACCTTTTTTCTTAGTTATACTGTATTGAATTGATTCACAAAAGTGAATTTGTTTACAAATTTTAATTAGTTGTTTACGCGTTGAACGTGATTTCAAACCTGCGATATTTAAAATGTAGGTTTCAAATTTATCTATCAACATGTGATGTCCTCCTCTAAAATTATATTTTTAAATAATGTAACGAAACTGAACGATATATTATCATATACGCTTATGTGACAGCGTCTTACCAAATTGTGTGAAGATGTGTTGCGTGGATAAGTAAAATAGCTACGTTCTCTTATTCACACTGATTGTATCATTCTTTGAGAATATTATCACTAAGACTTTTGAATGAACTTAAATTTAATTGAATTGTCATATGATTTTTACGTTAACTATACAAAAGTGATGATCTATTTTAAAGATTCAAGTAGCAGTATCATGATAATGATAGACAAACTATTAAATTTTGATTACAAAATAGACGATAAATAGTATGTTAAAATATAAGCATTACAGAGAAAAAGAGGGGAATATTGATGTATAAAGCAGTTGTTTTTGATTTTGATGGAACAATTATTGATACGGAGGAACATTTATTTTCATTAATAAATAAACATTTGACTAGTCACAAATTATCTCCAATATCAAGGTCATTTTATCGTAGCAATGTTGGTGGGAAAGCACAGCCTCTGCATGACTATTTAACAGAAGCTTTAGGCGTTGATGATAAACAAGCAATTTATACAGAACATAATGACACAAGTAAGCATTTAGAAGTAAAAGAAACAATTGCGCAGTTGATGCGCTACTTGAAACAGCATCATATACCTATGGCCATCGCTACGAGTAGCTATCGACAAGATATTATGCCAACAGTGCACCAATTAGGGCTCGATGCTTATGTCGATGTCATAGTCGGTCGAGAAGATGTCGATGATATTAAACCGAATCCAGATCCTTATTTAGTAGCAGTACAGAAACTTAATTATGCACCGGGACATTGTTTAGCTATTGAAGATTCAGTTAATGGTGCGACTGCTGCAGTAACTGCAGGATTAGATGTAATTGTAAATACAAATGAAATGACTAAGCAACAAGATTTTTCAGCTATTTCATACATTGGTAAAGATATGGATTTTGATAGTATTGTCACAGCATGCTTCGAACGAGGAAAGGAGCACTAACACATGAATTGGAATATCCTTCTATTCTTTATAGCAGGGCCCATTATCATTGGCATTATCAATCTTATTATTGCGCCAAAGCTTAACCAACACTTACCTCGACGTAAACATACACGAAGATTCTTTATCAATACTTTCATCTATCTCATCATCGCTATTATCATCTACAAAATAATACTCGAGCCCCAACAATAAGAAACTCCAAATAAAAACATACAATCAAAGGAAGCTTGGGATTCCAGCTTCCTTTGATTAGAAATCTATTAAAACGTGAGTATAAAACGAAAAGGTATAATCTTAAAAAATGAAGCTAGAATTATGTCTTGCTTTCACGTATTATAGTGATGTTTACGACATACTTTTAATAATTAATGTTGTAATTATTAAAAGTAGCAAAATTGCATCAATACCAACCATAAACATAAAGCGTGTTGCACTTTGATTATCTGCTTGTTGTCGTTTCATCGCAATATAATTTGGTATAAGGCTAATAATAAGTAAAATTATAAGAATAATACCAATAATAATGGTGCTCATCGCACTCTACCTCCTCTTTTATTATGTATTAATTCCCAAATGGCTCCCGCAAGAATACCGACGATTAGACCTATGATAAGTCCAATTTTTACCGTGAAAAAGAGCCCTCCTAATAAAATAAAAATAACAAGTGATATCGAGAGTGTCGTACTATATATAACCTTGCGCATTTCAGAATTGAAGATAGCGAATAAGCCTACATAGAGAACAAAGAAAGATAGTATAGCTAAAATCGTTCTTATACTTAAAGCACTAAGTGATGAACGCGTGCCACTAAAATAATTAAGAATAAAAAATAAAACGCCAAATATAATTGAAAATTTTAACCCACGTAAACTAAGTTCTTTAATCATAAATAATCTCCTTTATTATTAATTGAAAGTATAACATAAAACGAAAGAAATACGTGTATGCTTTATATCATAATGAATATAAAAAATAACCATTTTGAAAGGTGAAAAAGCTTAATTTTAGTAAATTTTATAGCTTGCAAAAGCTTGTAAAATCAATGTTGTAACCGATTTCAAAAAACTGTAAAATTTTTGTACCATTTTGTTCAAATTATAGTATAATAACCTACATAAGTTTTTTCAGAAAACTTAGAATAAACAGAGATGGGGTTTGGTTATGAGTAACAATGAATTACACAGATCTCTGAGTGCACGTCAAGTGAGAATGATCGCACTCGGGGGCACCATTGGTGTAGGTTTATTTATGGGAGCTACAAGTACAATTAAGTGGACTGGGCCATCTGTGATTTTCGCTTATTTAATTGCAGGGATTTTTTTGTTCTTAATTATGAGAGCAATGGGAGAAATGATTTATTTAAATCCTACTACAGGATCATTTGCAACCTTTGCAAGTGACTACATTCATCCTGTTGCAGGTTATATGACTGCCTGGAGTAATATATTTCAGTGGATAGTCGTAGGTATGAGTGAAGTGATTGCTGTTGGAGAGTATATGAATTTTTGGTTTCCGAATTTACCACAATGGGTTCCTGGAGTGATTGCAGTAGCCTTATTATTAACTGCAAACTTAGCAACAGTTAAAGCATTTGGAGAATTTGAGTTCTGGTTTGCGTTAATCAAAGTTATAACAATATTATTAATGATTGTTGCCGGATTAGGCTTAATCTTCTTTGGTATTGGTAATGGTGGTCATCCTATTGGTATATCTAATTTATGGTCACATGGTGGTTTTCTACCTCATGGCTGGATGGGCTTCTTCTTTGCCTTATCCATCGTTATTGGTTCATATCAAGGCGTAGAACTTATCGGTATAACAGCTGGAGAAACTAAAAATCCAAAGAAAAATATTAAGAGTGCGATTAATGGTGTTATTTGGCGTATTCTTATCTTCTATATTGGTGCAGTGTTTGTCATTGTGTCAATCTATCCTTGGGATTAATTGGGCGATATTGGTAGTCCATTTGTAGCCACTTTTGCAAAAATCGGTATAACATTTGCAGCAGGATTAATTAACTTTGTAGTATTAACAGCAGCATTATCAGGATGTAATTCAGGTATTTTTAGTGCTAGTCGAATGATTTATACGTTAGCACAAAAAGGTCAAATGCCTAAAGTATTTACTAAAGTAATGAGAAATGGTGTGCCATTGTATGCTGTATTAGCAATTTCTATCGGCATATTAGTAGGAGCATTGTTAAATGTTGTATTACCAGTGTTTATAAAAGGCGCAGATAGTATTTTTGTGTATGTTTATAGTGCGTCTATTTTACCTGGTATGATTCCGTGGTTCATGATATTAATTAGTCATTTACGTTTTAGAAAATTACATCCGGAACAATTAGAAGGGCATCCATTCAAAATGCCAGGCGGTTCATTCGCGAATTATATCACTATTGCATTTTTAATTATTGTATTAATTGGTATGTTAATCAATAAAGAAACGGTAGTGTCTGTGCTGATTGGGATTGTCTTTTTAGTGGCTGTTTCAATTTACTATTTTATTCGCGGACATCATAAAGCCGAACGTCAAAATTAAATCATTAATAACTCAAACATTTAAAGTTCGGTAACATAATGAATAGTTAATCTATGATTATGAAAAACAAATTACGATTAAAAAGTGCGGACGGGATTAATGTCAATAATGACTTTAATCTCGTCCGCTTTTATTCGTAATTAATGTCTAAACTCAATATTTGATAGATGCTTGCGATAGTTGTCTAGAGCCATTTTAGATTGCGTGATGAAATCTAGTGAATCTTGATAATTTAATGCAATATATCTGTAGAATAATGTATCAATCGTATACATTTGTGCAAATAATGAGGTTGTAGCACCCATTCTTAATTCGTTTTCATCACTGTTACCATAAACTAAGACAACCTCTGATGCTTGTGCTACTGGATTGTGCTTATGACTTGTTACTGTCATGATAGGAATATGATAATCTTTAATCACTTTGACCAAGGCTTGTAATTCACTTTGATCACCATTGTTTGTGATAAATAAGATGCAATCACTTTGACTATGTGTAGACAATTGTGTCGTTAACATATGCGTTTCTTGTACGACTTGCACGTTTAATCCTATGCGTGAAAATTTTTGATAGATATCGAGTGCACATACGTAAGATGCACCGTAGCCAAAGACATATATGGTCTTTGCGCGCTTAAGTTGTTTACACATTTGATCAATCGCATAAGGTTTAATTGCTTGGGTACTTTTATTAATAGCATTTGCAGCACGTTGATGCAATTTATTTTTAATTTTATCAACACTATCGTTGGCTAAAATTTCGATATTATAGGGTAATGATTGTTTTGGGAAGATTTGTTGAATATTTATTTTGAGTCCTTCAAACCCATCATCATTAAATTGATAACTAAATGCATCAATCTTAGTAACATCAATATTAAGCGTTTTCGAAAGTGATTCCACACTCATGTTAATGATGTCGTACGGATGGTTCAATATAAATTGAGCAATATACTGTTCTGTCGTTGTCATATATTCATATTGATCATCGATCGCGTTTAATATATTTGGCATAATTTAACCACCTAATTGCGTTGAATTTCGCATTGATTTCGTTGTACCAAAGAAATAGGTAAGTATAAAGCCACCAATGTAAGCTGAAATAAGTCCTATAAGGTATCCAAGATACATATGATTTGATATTAGTGGAAGTAATGATAATCCACTAGGTCCAATTGCACGAGCACCAATATGCCCGATACCTCCAATTACGGCACCGCCAATACCTCCCCCTAAGCAAGCGGTAAAGAATGGTCTTCCCAATGGCAAGGTTACTCCATAAATTAATGGTTCTCCTATTCCAAGAAAGCCTGCAGGTAAAGCACCTTTAATGACATTAGCTAATTGTTTATTACGTTTACAGCGCATCCATAAGGCAAGGGCAGCACCAACTTGACCTGCGCCTGCCATTGCGGCGATAGGTAATAAATTAGTAGCACCGGTTTGATTGATGAGTTCGATATGGATAGGTGTGAAGATATGGTGCAAACCTAACATGACTAAAGGCAAGAATGATGCACCAATAATAAAGCCACTAAAGATACCACCAATATCAATTACCCAGTTGACTACAATCACTAAACCTGATGATATAAATCCTGCTAATGGCATGATTACAAATATCGTTAGCAAACCTATTATTAATAGCGTTAAAGTAGGAGTTATAATTATGTCAATGGCATTTGGTACTATTTTATGCAATCTTTTTTCAATTAAACTGAGTAACCAGACAGCAATGATAACACCAATAATACCACCTTGACCAGGTAAAAGTGGCTCCCCAGTAAAAATATTTACAATTGGATTTTTATCACTTATACCTGTTAGTAATGTCGTACCACCGATGACGCCACCTAAACCTGGAGTTGCTCCAAAGACTTTGGCAGCATTTATTCCAGTAAAGATAGCTAAATAAAAGAACATACCATCTTTAATGACATTTAAGACAACAACCATTTGTTTTACCCAATCCGCAGTTAAATCACCGGCTTGGATAAAAATATTTAAAACTGCTGCTATACCACCGACTAATCCTGCACCAACAAAGGCTGGTATTAAAGGAATAAAAATATCTGCTATGGTTCTAAGTACTTTATTCCAACGTTTATTAGAATTTTTATGCTGTTTATTTTCAGTTGGCTGCGCAGGTGAGGATGTGGTTTTGTGTTGTTTTTCTATATATTCTGTCACTTTGTCCACTACACCTGGGCCTAACACGATTTGTAAACGGTCATCATCAATGACCCCAAGTACACCTTTAATTGATTTTAATTCAGTGTAATTGACGTGTTGCTTATTATTCAACTTTAGGCGAATACGTGTCATGCAATGAAGAATATCGTTTATATTTTCAATGCCACCGACAGCATGTAATATTTGCTCAGCAAGTTGTTGTTCATTTTTCATAAGAAACGCCTCCTTAAGATTGAATCGCTTTTTTAATGACTCCATTATGCTTTGTTAATCTTAGTTGGGCATCGTTTCTAGAAGTGTCACACATATGCATGACAACTGCTACTTTAATATCATTATTAGCTTGTTGATAAAGATGTTGTGCTGTTTCATGATCAATACTACATATATCTTCAATTATATGAATTGAACGTTGTTGTAATTTGGTGTTTGTTGGTTTCAAGTCGACCATCAAGTTATCATATACTTTACCGATGCCAATCATAGTCATTGTCGATATCATATTAAGCACTAACTTTTGTGAAGTACCGGCTTTTAAACGCGTTGATCCAGTTAATACTTCGGGACCAACGTTAACTTCTAGTGCATAATCTGCAAGTTGACTTATATCACTGTTGACATTACAAGATAAGGCAACGGTTTTAGCTTCTAATTGATTCGCATAAGTGAGTGCACTTATAACATAAGGTGTACGACCACTCGCTGAAATTCCTACAACCACATCTTGTTTATTAAGATTGATATTTTTTAAATCTTGTTCTCCTAATGATGCACTGTCTTCAGCTCCTTCAATGGCTGTTGTCATTGCACCTTGTCCTCCAGCAATTAGACCAATAACTTCACCTGGTGATGTATTGAATGTTGGTACACACTCTGCAGCATCGAGCACACCTAAACGTCCACTTGTGCCTGCACCGATATAAATGAGTCTGCCACCTTTAGAAAATTGATGAATGATTGTTTCAATGGCTTTACTTAATTCCGGTAAAATTTGCTGAACTGCTATTGCTACTTGGTGATCTTCGCTGTTAATTGTTTTTAATGCTTCTAAAATAGGCATGTCATCCAGGTGCATCGTACGTTTGTTTCTACGCTCTGTCATTAAATGTTTCATTGATTTACTCCTTTATCTTCAATAAATTCAAATGTATCATTTGGTTGGATGAGTGGTAGTAAGACTTGGTCCTCTGCAACAATTGTAGCAAGATAATTAACATGTGAATGTGTCGGTAAAGGAGTTCTAACAATTTGAATTTCACCTTCATAACGCCCATTTAAATGATTATCTATCGTCACATGGCCACAACTTCTAATATCGAATGGGTAAGGCTGTGACGTGATATGTTGCTGGCATCTAGAGCGAGATTCCGATGAGCGAATCACATGTTCTGGTGCATCAGGCCGTGATGTATGTTGTTGTAATAATAATTGTTGATAAGAATGTTCCAGTTTGGTCACCTTAAGCTTGAAATGTCTATCTCGTAACATAAATATAAGTTGTTCAGCATGTTTGGCAGTCATGTATGGATCGCTAATAATAATATTATTGATGCCACTATTCATAAGTTGAGTTGCAGCTAATAAAGGATTGTTTGTTCTATGCTGCTCTATTGTAGGTAGTCCGCAATAAAGTGGTCCACGAAATTCTGATCCTGGTATAAAAGCAAAAATAATGCTATTTGAATCAAACTGTCGAATTAAGTGATTTTGTGCGCTGACAAAATCTGTTGATAAACCAGTATCAGGCCGTGGATAATAATTATGACAGTAGTATATAGGTTGTTTAGTAGGAAGTTGCTGCAATATTGAAGCATCAATGGTACTTGCGTTTAAACAGCATTTTAAACCATGATTTTGCAGTTCTTCGATCATTGAAATTTGAAGCTGATTATCTATTCTAATAATAAAATTCCCTGTCGAAATATTATTGAAAAATGTAAAAAAGTCATGATTAAGCAAGTCAGGATGGACATCTATTACATAAGTCATATTGACGTTACGCAAAAGCTCACATAACTCTCCCAAATATGCAAGTTGTTGACGTAGCGATAACTTAGATAACTGCAAGGATGTGAATATCATGTCATAACCAAGCTGAGTCATCTTGTGTATGTATGTCTTGTTTAAGGTTGTTCCTAGATATACTGAAAATCCAACCATGGTAAACCTCCTTTAATGCTATAATCATATTTATTATAAACGTTACGTAATCAGTTTACAATTTACCTATAAAATATTTTTATATTTAATTTAGAAAACAATAAAATGATATTGATTTCAGCACGATAATTGTCTGTTTTTAAACTTAAAAAACCCGACAGAATACAGTTAATCTGACGGGTTTAAAAATTGTGTATAATTATCAATTGTTATATCATGCGTGTTTAAAGTCTTTTCGAAAGAATATGAAATATCATGGATTGCTAATATAGGCAATTCTTGTGTACAACCGTGTCCAATATCAAAAACAATCGCAAGCCACTCAGCGTTTTTACATAAAATACCGATAAAAATAACATTTTGAGCAGCCATTTTATTATCGCTAACAAAATCGACAGACATTACGTTGCGTTCGGCACTGTATATGAGAATGTCTGAAAACAACTTAGGTAATGGTGTCGCTTCAATTGTGTCGAATTTAATATATTTGTCCATACGTTTAAGCAGCTTTCTTACGCGTGTATTTGGCAACTTTAAACATTGCTGAATAATTTCTTGTATTTCTTGTTTATAAGGTAATGAAGAATACGATTGACTTTCATTTAGTGTAAGAAAAAGTGCAAGTAGTTGCTCTTCTGAGATGGAAAGTGCCATTTTTGATTGAGACTGTTGAATTTGAAAACCGCCCAATTTACCATGCTGTGCAAATATCCTTACACCTTGTTCTTCTAACTCGGCGATATCACGCGAAATGGTACGTTTAGACACATTTAATGCTGTTGCTAATTCAGAGGCTGTCATTTTACGATTCTGTTGTATTACATGGATGAGTTGATTTTGTCTTTCAGCTTTATTCAAATTAGACACCACCTAATGTTACATATTACTTTAATTATAACATATAAGTGACAATGATGACATTTGTATATATGTAAAGTGTTTTGTAACTAAAAAAAATTAAAAAATATTTGGAAAACGCTTACATTTTCTTAATAATTGTGCTATTATAATAATTGTAACAGGGGAGAGCGATTACAAACAAAGGGGTAAAGCTATGTAACAGATAGCTTAAAATAATCGTTCACGTTACATCGAAACATCTTCAATATTTATTACTTACTTTCCTTTCTATTTGTCGGCTAGCATATGACTAGCCGTTTTTTTGTTTGAATTTAATTATAAATCAGCTATACGTTAATATAGGAATACGTTAAAATAAAGTAAAAAAGAAATGAGGTGACTCATTTAATGCATAAGCGATTAGAAGAAATTGATCAGCTTATTGAGAGATGGATACAACAGCTTGATGTAATCATTCCTCAGTTATTGGCTAAATTAGATACAGATATAAAGCAAGATAGATTTGATTTGGTAACAAATGTCGATAAAGCCTTACAGCAGCATTTTAGTGAAATGTTACATGAGCATCTTCCAGGACATCAATTGGTAGCTGAAGAGAAAAATAATGACACGATAAGTGCACATGAAGGACATGTGTGGTTGTTAGATCCAATCGACGGTACTGCAAATTTAGTAAAACAACAAGAAGATTATTGTATTATTATCGGTTATTTTGTTAATGGAAAGCCTAAGTTATCATACATATACGATTATGTTCATCAAAAGCTCTATAAAGCAATCGAACATCGAGGGGCCTTTGAAAACAATAATCCTTTACCCAAACCACCCATACTTAGTTTACAAGATGCGATGATTTCATTTGATGCGCAGTATATACCAGTAGATGTATCCAAAGCATTGCGTGAAGCATGTTTTGCTAATCGCAACATTGGCTCATGTGGTTTAGATTCAATAAAAGTAATAAAGGGACAATTTGGTGCATATATTAATACGAATCCTAAGCCTTGGGATATTGCAGCACAACATTTATTTGCCAAGGAATTAGGACTGAAGATGACATGTTTGACTCGTGCTGCTCTAAATATTGCTGAAGCAGGTCCGTTTATTATCAGTAATGAAGGTTGCTATGACGAGATTATTAATATTTATCAGCGCTATAGTTAAATTTTAAATAATAGTGAAACATTTTAGCAAAATTCTAATAAATAAGGCTAAAGATGTATTCAAAAATAATGTTTTATGGATATAATTGATGTGACTAATAGTGAATGGAGTGGTTTGTGTGCGACGGTCAGAACGGAAAAAAATGAATTTACCGTTAAAAATCTTTTTATGGATGTTTGGAATACTAGTATTATTGGCAATTATAGCAGTTATATATGTCGCTGCGAAAATTTTTATTACAGGGGATAAAATACATAATCCTCTTGATCGCAGTCATTCAGCATTAAGAAGTAAAAATGTCAATTTAAGTAAAGGAGAACCTTTTACGATTGCGTTATTTGGTGTTGATTCTGATGCCAAAAGAAAACAAGCAAATGATGGACAAAGAAGTGATACCATCATGATTCTATCAATAAACCCTAGCAAACAAAAAACGGATATAGTCAGTATTCCAAGGGATACAAAAGCAGATATTGTTGGTAGAGGAACAACTGAAAAAATCAACCATGCATATGCTTATGGTGGTGCCAACATGGCTGTAAAATCATTAGAAAAATTGATGAATGTTCCAATCGATCATTATGCTACGATTGATATGGATGGTTTACATGATATGATTGATGCATTAGGTGGCGTTGATGTTGTAAGTAATGACACCTTTACCATTAATGGCACACACTTCGTTCATGGTGAAAAAACACATTTAGATGGCGATAAAGCAATGAACTTTATCAGAAGTCGTAAAGAAGAAGGCGCAGGTGGCGATTTCGGTCGTCAAGAACGACAGCAAATCATTTTACAAGCAATGGCCAATAAAATGGTAAGTAAATCTTCTATCACGCATTTCAATAGTTTATTGTCTGAAATACAAAAAAATGTTAAAACAGATTTGAGTTTAAGTGAAATGAATCAAATTCGCAGTAATTACAAAGGTGCGAATAAAACAGTGAATCGCTATCAATTAGATGGTCAAGGTGGCATTCAAGATGATGGATTATACTACTTTATTCCAAGCGAATCATCTAAAAAAGACAGCACAGACATTATAAATAGTAATTTAGGCCTATAATAAAAGGTATTATAAACAAATTAGCCAGTAAATGAAGTTACAAAAACGTATTTACTGGTTAATTTTTTTATGTGCCAGTTTCTTTAATTATTAACAATAAGATGCTCATATTACTTTTAATGAAAACGTATGCAGGAAAAAAGAATTGATTTTTTTAAATGTTATTAAAGTCTTAACATTCTAGTCATTAAGTTATACAATTAAGATGATTCTATTATCGATATATTTATATGTGGGGTATTGATGTAGGATATAGAGAAGTCTTTTAAGAATTAAATAAATATAAATGGGGTGAAGGTATGCAGGAACATTTAATTGTTACATTAGATGGCACAGATTATCTTGTTGAACCTGGAACAAACTTACTTGAGTTTATTAAGTCAAGAAATACGTTCGTACCTTCAATTTGCTATAACGAATCAATGGGACCAATCCAGACATGTGATACATGTATGGTTGAAATTGATGGGCAAATTGAGCGAGCGTGTAGTACGACAATTGATCGTCCAATGACGGTTAATACTGAAAATAATGAGGTTAAATCAAGCCAAAAAGAAGCGCTAGATAGAATTTTGGAAAAGCATATGCTGTATTGTACTGTTTGTGATTACAATAACGGTGATTGTGAAATTCATAATACGATGGACGAGTGGGGATTACAACATCAAACTTATGAATATAAAGAAAAACCATACGAGAAAGATTATGGTCCATTTTATCGATATGACCCTAATCAATGTATTTTGTGTGGGCGTTGTGTAGAGGCATGTCAAGACATTGAAGTAAATGAAACCATTCGCATTGACTGGGATAGAGAACATCCACGTGTCATTTGGGACAATGATGTACCTATCAATGAATCTTCATGTGTATCGTGTGGTCAATGTGCTACAGTGTGCCCGTGTAACGCTATGATGGAAGTTAATATGGAAGGTAATGCAGGTTATATGACTGATACAGAGCCAGGTTCTCTAGCAGCTATGATTGACTTAACAAAAAAGGCTGAACCAGGTTATGGTCCATTATTTGCGATTTCTGATTCAGAAGCAGAAATGCGTAAAGAACGTATTAACAAAACGAAAACCGTATGCACATATTGTGGTGTAGGTTGTTCATTTGAAGTATGGACGAAAGATAGAGAAGTATTAAAAGTTCAACCTTCACATGATTCTCCAGCCAACAAGGTTGCAACATGTGTTAAAGGTAAATTCTCATGGGGACATATCAATTCTGATCAGCGTTTAACGAAACCTCTAGTTCGTAAAAATGGTGAATTCCATGAAGTTGAATGGGATGAAGCTTTGAAAGTTGTTGTAGATAACTTTAGTCAGATTAAAAATCAATATGGTGGCGAAGCTTTAGCCTTTATTGCGTCATCTAAAGGAACCAATGAAGAATCGTATTTAATGCAAAAGTTATCACGACAAGTTTTTGGATCTAATAACGTTGATAACTGTTCAAGATATTGTCAGGCACCAGCAACAAAAGGTTTATTTAGAACAGTAGGACATGGTGGTGACTCTGGTTCTATAGAAGATTTAGAAAAAGCAGCAATGACTGTGCTTATAGGTACAAATACGGCAGAGGCTCATCCGGTCATTGCATCACGTATGAAACGTGCTCAAAAGTTATTCGGGCAACGCTCACATGTCTTTGATATACGCAAACATGAAATGGCAGAACGTGCAGATGAATTTTACCAACCTAAACCAGGAACGGATCTCGTATGGTTAGGTGCAGCAACAAAATATATCATCGATCACGACTTACATGATAAGGCATTCATTGATGAATGGGTAGATAACTTTGATGATTATTATACATCATTAGAACCATTTACAATGGAATTTGCTGAAGAAGCTACTGGTATACCAAAAGAAAGACTTATTAAGTTTGCTGAAGAAGCAGCTAAAGCAGAAACTGTAGCCATTTGCTGGGCTATGGGTATTACGCAACAAGATATTGGTAGTGACTCTAGTACAGCAATTTCCAATTTCTTATTAGCCACAGGCAATTATCGTAAACCTGGCTCAGGTGCCTATCCATTACGAGGACATAATAATGTTCAAGGTGCAAGTGATATGGGAAGCATGCCAGATCAATTTACTGGTTATCAAAGAGTTGTAGACGATGATGTGCGTGCTAAATTTGAAAAAGAATATGGTGTAACATTAAATCCAACACCTGGACGAGATAATCATCAAATGATGGAGGGTATCCATAATGATGAAATACATTCACTTTACTTATACGGTGAAGATACAGGTATTGTAGATTCAAACATTAATTTTGTACAATCTGCGCTAGAAAAAGTAGACTTTTTAGTGGTACAAGATGAATTTCTAACTTTCACAGCTTCATATGCAGATGTCGTGTTACCAGCCAGTCCATCACTCGAAAAAGATGGAACATTTACGAATACAGAACGTCGTATTCAACGCATTAATCAAGCGTTAACACCTTTAGGAGATTCTAAACCTGACTGGGTCATTTTCCAAATGATTGCTAAAGAATTTGGATTTGACTGGAATTATAATTATCCTGGTGACATTATGGATGAAATTGCGCGATTAACACCTCTATATGCAGGTGTAAGTTATGATCGATTACAAGGCTTTGACAGCTTACAATGGCCAGTGCATGAAGATGGTACAGACGAACCATTACTCTACTTAGAAGGTTTTAATTTTGAGAATAAAAAAGCAAAATTCTATCCTTTATCATTTGATAACTTCTTTAAAGAAGATGAAGTATATGACTTACATGTTAATAATGGTCGTTTACTTGAACATTTCCATGAAGGTAATATGACTTATCAAACAGAAATGATTAAGTACAAAATGCCAAATACCTTTGTTGAAATATCACCAGAATTAGCAAAAGACCGTAATATTCACGAAGGTGCTGAAGTTAAACTGATATCTACAACGGGTGAAGCAAAACTAATTGTACATGTCACTGACCGAGTAAAAGGGAAAGAAATTTATATACCATTAAATAATGATGCGATGGTACACGGTGATATGGGTGCGATTAACTTATTGACAAATAGTGATGTTGATCAATATACAGATACACCATCCTACAAACGTACAAGTTGTCGTATGGAAATCCTTTCTCGACGTGGCAAGTCACCATTGAATCCAACGAACTTCCGCGTAGATAAACAACGTCATCCGCAATATAGTGTGCAGGTTCAGAAAAAATGGGAACGTCAGGACTACGTTTTCCCAGGAAATAAAGGTGATCAATAATGGCTGAAAGAATCACAAATATCAAACGTCTAAAAAAATCAGACGAGCAGATTAAGTTAGAAAACCTTACTGAAGTAACAGACGCGATTGCTGATAATAAAGATAGTATTTTAAAGGCGATCAAGTTAATAAAAGTATTGGATGATGCGAAACTCTTAGATGCATTAAATGGTGCTATTAAAGGAAGACAAGTTATTATCAACAAATTTGCAGTTGAATTAAATAAGGACATATATACCGGTTTGTTATCTAATATGGCATCGCTTGTATTTTTATTAGGTGATTTGGAAGTTAAAGATTTAAGTGCCTTTTTAGCTAAAGTGAACAAAGGGTTACATGTTGCGAACCAAGCTAGTCCTAATGCCAAAACATCAATTAGACATTTATTAGGTGTATTAAAAGATGATGATATGAATCGCAGTTTAACTTATATGTTAAATATGCTAAAAGGTATGTCTAGAGAACATTAGTCATAATTAGTTCATAGAACGTATTATTCATATTTAGATATAAACGATAGGACAGAAAACAAAGTTATATTTGACTTTGTTTTACTGTCCTCTTTTTATGTAATAAAGCGCACAATAGGTTAAGGATATGGTATGGTGTTATATAGGTAAAATTGAGAGGATGAAGACTTATCGAATCAAAAATGATTAAGCGTATTATGATTGCATCAAATCTTTGCTTAGTTGCTGGGCTGATTTGTTTGTTTATCATGCAGTTTATGTTAGCAATAAGTATGTTTGCCATTTCTTTAACGATGAGCTTAGTACTATTTAATGTCTTACTTAGAGAGCGCAAAGGTTTAAAATGGGCAATCAATGGTTCATTTCTTTTTGTGGTGTTAGTAATTGTTGTAGCATATTTTATTATGACAAAGTGAAGATTGTGAGTATAGATCATTGAGGAAGAAGCGTAAAAAATTAAAAAAACATTATATTATAACTATATTAGCCATAACTAGCATCTTATTGTTATATAAAGGACAGTTATTTTTTATAAGCAATCAGCAGGTAACATTTGACGAGGCAGTGAGGTTACAAACTAGTTCAGAAATGATAAATACCATTAACAATAACGGTGAGTTTACTGCTGCTAATCGTCATCAAGTCGAAAGTGCTATGCGGATTTCTTTTCGAGATACAGAATTTAAGTATATGGAACTGACGCATCCCATTAAGATGTCTGAAAAAGAAGTAAATCAAATGCTTCATAATAAAGGCATACTCGATGGCCATGGGCAACAATTTTTAGCAGCACAAAAGCAATATAAAATTAATGTTATTTATTTAGTAAGCCATGCGCTGGTTGAAACCGGGGAAGGACAATCCACGTTAGCCAAAGGTATTACAGATGGGCAGCAACGCTATTATAATTTTTTTGGCATTGGTGCATTTGACAGCAATGCCATTCAAACAGGTAAAAGTTATGCCAAAACGCATCATTGGACTTCTCCCAATAAAGCGATTATAGATGGTGCATCTTTTATTCGCTCACACTATTTTGATCAAGGACAAGTTTCCTTGTATCAAATGAGGTGGAATCCGGCAAATCCAGCACATCATCAATATGCCACGGATATATATTGGGATGAACAAATTGCTAATTATATGGCGCATTTTTATAAACAATATGGTATTAAGAAAGATCGTATTCAGAGAGACTTTTATCGTTAATATAAAATAAATAGAGTGTTTCATTGATGCTATTTATTACATATTAAGTCAATTTGGGACATAAATACAAAGTATTAAAATTGTAATGTTAAAATCTTTTCTTCGGTATGATTTTTACAATATAATTTGAAGTGATTAAAATTGAAGCTTCTATTAATAACGTATGTTGCGTCATGTTATCATTATTATACATAAGGCACCTCGTTCATTTAGTTTAGTGATATTTATTAAATGATACGAAACTGCCTTATTTTTTAAGCATTTAAAGGTGAAATGACATGATAATACGTAGTATTTATGGCGAGACTCCTGAGGGAGCAGTGTCAGTCGAAGACAGGGGCCCCAACAGAGAGAAATGCGAAAAGCATTTCATCGATCAAAGCAAGTTGGGGTGGGGCCCCAACAGAGAGAAATACGAAAAGCATTTCGTCGATCAAAGCAAGTTGGGGTGGCTGAGACGGCACCCTAGGAAAGCGAGCCAACAATACGAAGTATTGAATAAAAAAGAAACACTCAGATGCGTTGAATTCAATTCATCTGAGTGTTATTTTTCTAGGATTTATGTCCCAACCTGACAAGGTTGACTTGAATTGAAAAAAGCTTAGTATAAGCGTATTTTCAATTCAATCAACTACCGTCAATATAGAGTTCAGAGTCTAAAATATCATTATGTTCTAGACTATTGTTGTATTTATATTAAAGGAAATTGATAGTTTAGAGGTCATTAATTGACGATAAATTGCGGCGTTTCACCTGTTAATTTTTTAATTGTATCATTTGCAACAATTTTAGACATCATATCACGTGCTTCATACGTCGCATTCCCAATATGCGGTGTGATGACAACGTTATCTAATGATTTCAAGCCTTCAGTAATTTTAGGCTCGAATTCATAAACATCTAATGCTGCGCCTTCAATCTCTTTATCATGCAATGCTTGTACAAGTGCTTCTTCATTAACAATAGGACCACGTCCAGCATTTACAAGATAAGCAGTTGATTTCATCAATTTAAATTGCTCAGTATCAATAAGATGATGTAGCTTTGGAGAATACGCTGCATTAATCGTGATAAAATCGGAATTTTTAAGCAACGTTTCTAAATCAACATATTTTGCACCAATCTCGCGCTCTTTTTCAACCTTTTGATGTGGACCTGTATATAAAATATCCATATCGAAAGCTTTTGCACGTTTGGCAACAGCGCCACCAATTTCGCCTAATCCAATGATACCAATCGTTTTACCTGATACTTCACGTCCTCTAAAGAAAAGCGGAGCCCATCCATCAAAGCCTTGTGTGCGTGATAATTTATCACCTTCAACGATGCGTCGAGCAACTGCTAAGACTAATCCAAAGGTAAGTTCGGCTGTTGCATTTGTAGATGCTTTAGGCGTATTTGTTACATCGATATTTTTTTCGCGAGCATAATCAACATCGACATTATTAAAACCAGCACCGTAATTTGCAATGATTTTTAAATTATTAGCAGCATCAATTACCTCTTTATCAACATTTGTCGATAAGATACTAATAAGTGCAGAAGCATCTTTGACACCACGTTTTAACGTTTCTTTATCAATAATACCTTCACCTTCATACATTTCAACTTCGAAATGCTCTTTTAATAAATTTAAACCGACTTCTGGAATTTTTCCGGCAATATAAACTTTTTCCATCATTATCACTTCCTTTAGCTCCAGTATAGTAAATTGAGAAAACGTATACAATTTATATACTTTACTAATTAGCCGAGCAGCCGGAGTCCAATTACAGCTGCAATAATTACTGCAATAAAACCTATGCGTAATGGGTGTGTAGATTCTTGGTAGAACAACATACCGATAAATGTGCCTCCTGCAGTTCCTATGCCCGTCCATATTGCATAAGCAGTACCCATCGGAATGGACACCATAGCTAATTTTAAAGTTGTAAAACTAAGCACAAAGGTAAGTGCCAATAAAATTATGTAGTACCAACGAGATGTGCGTGCAAGTTGATTTAACAGCACAACACCTAAAATTTCAAAACAGCCAGCAATGATTAAATAAAACCAAGACATTAGTTGCTACCTCCATGTTCTGTTATATCAGTAGTTAACTTGAGCCCTAAAATGCCTATAATCAACATTAAAATAAGTATTAGTTTTAATATGGAGATGGGCTGATGGAAAAATAGCATGTCAACAATAACTGTTCCAGCCGCACCAATACCAACAAATAATGCATAGACTGTTCCAACGGCTAGAGACTTTGTTGCAGATATAACAAGATAGAAACTTAGCGCAATCATTAATAATGTGAAGCTCCAAGATGTCAATGAATGCGCTTGATTCAAGCTTGTGACCCATACTATTTCCAATAAACCTGCCATGATGACTTTTAACCAGGTCATTTGTTATTCCTCCTCTAGCTTTAAATCGCAACAGTCGTATTTTCTCAAATATGCTATACAACTGCAATATTTGGGCATTAAAAAAGTGTGGCACAGAAATTTAAAGCGTTCTCTTTCACACTAATTTACTTTCTTTGTATATGCTTGGAGCACCAGCTTGTATATTTTTTGAAATGCATATGCCATTTTTCCTTGCATAGAGCTTAGACAAGGTTGATTCATTAGAATGTCTGAGTCATTTATTGGTAAACGTGCATATGCTGAAAACTGTTATGATGGATACATGCGATATATAAGTATAACTAATTTTTAAATAGAACCAATTGAGTATTGTCAAAATATAGATGTGAGCCCAGGACAAGAATGATGTCCCAGGCCCAAACGTGTAATTTATGATATTTAAATATTATGCTTAGTTCAAATGAATATAATTATAAGCGCTAGCTTGACTGGCTGAAATTGTGCGTGTGTCTGTTGAAAATGGACCGTTTGAGTAGTTCATTTCTGATATAGTCACTGATCCATCACTATTGACACTTTCTACGTATGCAACGTGTCCATAACTACCTTCAGAAGTTTGTAATATCGCGCCTTCTTCAGGTTGATGATCTACTGTGTAACCCGCTGCTTGAGCTGCACTTGCCCAGTTATTGGCATTGCCCCATGTAGAACCAATTTTTCCGTCGACACGGTCAAATACATACCAAGTACATTGACCGGCAGTATATAAATTGCCAGAAGATGTAGATATTGATTGTGTAGATGTGCTAGTTGATGTTGTATTTGTTTCTGTAGTGTGATATTGATAAGCTTGTTGGCTAAAGTTTTGTTGTTGATAGCTGTATTGATGTGAAGGTTGAAATTCTGCTGCATCAGCTTGATGGGATGTGCTGATTAATGTGGCACCTAATCCTGCAGTTAAAGTTGTTATTGTTAGTAGTTTTTTCATTATAATAAAATCCTCCCAATTGTATGAAATATTCACAAAGATGGTAGCGCATCTTAATTGTGAATGTTATCGTCGTTTAACGACAAAACTTACTTTAACAGAAATATACATGGAAATGTGTGATGTTATCTTTTCGTAAATAAAATAATAAAACCCTGCATCTCTCTGTAATAAAAGAGCTGCAAGGTTACAAGTGATATACAGAGCTAAATGTGCGCTGCAAAGATGAAAAGTAGCTGATTTAAATAAAACTAACCTTTAAATATTACAAATGTTTGTAACAAAAACACTGTACAATTTATTTGAAAAATCGAATGGATAATGGAGCTTGGTAATAGGTACCTTGATAATATTTAACACAGCCAATGATGTTGAAAACAGAAAAGGTAATCAGTAATCCCAAAATGACCAAATTTAATAACAAAAATATAAATATTGAAATCAAGCCTGAAGTTGGATCAAAAGGCATATAAAAAATGAGTGAAAACATCATGATTACTACAGGTACTGCACACCAAATCATATAAGAAATAAACATATTTAAATAGCTTTTTCCTGACTGATCAATTAATTTAGAATCATCTTTTTTAACTAGCCATATAATTAGAGGGCCTATAAATCCTGAGACGAAACCTAATAAGTAAATAAGCATAGCCATAAGACGAACATCGTCACTATCGTTATGTTGTGGTGTATTAAAACCTTGTGATTGTTGCGTCATAATAACTCCTCCTGAGTTTAATAAAAAATCTAATCACATTAACTATAGCAGAATAAGTAACCCATGGGTATTAAGAACGTATTAACATGCAGTACTTATGCAAATTGTAGGTTTAACATATATGATAAATGGTTATATATTTATGAATATGTATGGTGCGCTTTGTTTAAAACGCATCATTTTTTATTGAATTTATTTTGTATTGAAATATTTTAAAAGTGAGGTATTCAGATGAAAATAGCTATTATTGGTTCAGGTAATGGTGCGGTTACTGCCGCATTAGACATGGTAGATCAAGGACATGAGGTAAGATTATATTGCCGAAATCAATCACTGGAAAAATTTAATACTGCATTTGAGCGTGGCGGCTTTGATTTTAATAATGAAGGAAATGAAAAATTTATAGAATTCACTAATATTAGTGATGATATAGCTTATGTATTACAAGATGCCGAACTCGTTCAAGTGATTATTCCTTCATCTTTTATAGAATACTATGCAAAGGTTATGTCATATCACGTAACCAATGACCATTTAATCTTCTTTAATATTGCAGCGTCAATGGGCTCAATTCGTTTTATGAATGTGTTAGAAGATCGCAATATTGATGTACACCCTAAATTTGCTGAAGCTAACACGTTAACATATGGTACAAGGGTAGATTTTGCACAAGCGCGTGTTGACTTATCTCTTAATGTGCGACGCGTGTACTTTTCAACATTTAATCGTGAAGAATTAAATGATAGTTATGATAAAGTAAGTCAAATTTATCCTCAACTAGTCAAAGAAGAAAGTTTATTGAAAACGAATTTAGAAAATGGGAACCCAGAAGTGCACCCAGGGCCAACGTTACTTAATGTAGGCCGTATTGATCATGCACAAAAGTTTTCACTTTATAAAGAAGGAATTACGCAACATACAGTAAGATTACTCCATGCGATAGAATTAGAGCGTATTAATTTAGGCCGTCGATTAGGATTTGAATTAGAATCGGCGAAAGAATCAAGAATTCAACGGGGCTATTTAGAACGTACAGACGAAGATGAACCTTTAAATCGATTATTTAATACAAGTCCAGTCTTTTCTCAAATACCGGGTCCTAATCACGTAGAAAATCGTTATTTAACTGAAGATATCGCTTATGGTTTAGTGTTATGGTCAAGCATAGGTCGTGTTATTGATGTGCCGACGCCCAATATTGATGCAGTTATAATTATCGCTTCAACCATACTAGAGAGAGACTTTTTTGAAGATGGACTTACTGTTGAAGAATTAGGTCTTGAAAAGTTAGATCTCAGTTACTGATAAATAAAATCATAACTAGTTGTGAGATAAGGAGCTGACTATATGACAAGAAAACCAACGTTTTTCGAGGCACTTTCTACCATCATTGTTATGGTCTGTGTAGTGACAATAGGATTTATTGTTTTTAACATTCCCATTCAAGTACTATTACTTATTTCATCAGCTTATGCCGCATTGATTGGTATTCGAGTAGGGTTGAAATGGAATGACATAGAAGAAGGGATTACGCATCGGTTAACTACAGCGATGCCTGCTATATTTATCATATTGGCTGTGGGTATTATTGTTGGGAGTTGGATGTACGCTGGTACTGTGCCTGCTTTAATCTATTATGGATTAAAATTTTTAAATCCTCAGTATTTTTTAGTGTCTGCATTTATTATTTCTGCCATCTGTAGTTTAGCTACAGGTACAGCTTGGGGATCCGCATCAACTGCAGGTATAGCGCTTATTTCCATTGCAAGCCAATTGAATATGAATTTAGGTATGGCTGCAGGTGCCATCATTGCAGGTGCCGTCTTTGGGGATAAAATGTCACCGCTATCTGATACAACTAATTTAGCAGCATTAGTTACGAAGGTGAATATATTTTCACATATTCGTGCGATGATGTGGACGACAATACCTGCTTCACTCATTGGTATGATTGTCTGGTTTGTCTTAGGCTTACATAACGATGGTCATGTAAATACAAAGCAAATTCAATCACTATTATCTGAACTTGCAACGTTATATCAGTTTAATTTCTTTGTTTGGATACCGCTCATTGTTATTATTATTTGCCTTATGTTTAAAGTATCGACAGTGCCGTCGATGCTAGCATCTAGTATTACTGCAATTTTTGTAGGTGCGTTTAATCATCACTTTAATTTAGCAGATGGATTTAAAGCTACATTTGATGGGTTTACAGCTAATATGACTGGACATAGTCATATTTCTCATAATGCTAAAACATTAATTGAACAAGGTGGCATGATGAGTATGACTCAAATTATTGTTACCATTTTTTGTGGCTATGCATTTGCTGGTATTTTAGAAAAATCAGGCTGTTTAAATGTTTTATTAGAGACCATTTCAAAAGGTGTCAAATCAACAGGTAGCCTTATTTTAATTACTGTTATTTGTTGTTTAATGATGGTGTTTGCTGCTGGCGTAGCATCTATTGTAATTATTATGGTTGGTGTTGTGATGAAAGATATGTTTGAAGACATGGGGTTAGATCGATCAAATCTATCTAGGACGCTGGAAGATGCAAGTACAATGGTATTACCTCTTATTCCATGGGGAACTTCAGGAATATATTATGCACAGCAATTAAATGTGCCGGTTGATCAATTCTTTATTTGGACAGTACCATGTTATTTATGTGCTATATTAGCTGTTTTTTACGGGTTTACAGGTATTGGTATTAAAAAAAATAATAAAGTTACGTAAAAATTATTTCAAAGCATGTTTAACTATAGCTATATCCGGTTAATATAAAGTATGCTAATAATTATTAGAAGTCACTGTTTATTTTTGTAGCGAGAATAAATGTAGCGATATGATTATTAGTAAAATATCCTCTACATAGGATGATGGTTCAATTTTTGTAGCGAGGATTGAATCTATTAATCTTACATGAATTCCGTAATGTGCATCATTAATATATAGACATAACCATTAAAAGAGATACTGAATTTGTGAAGTAAGGTGAGCCATAAATATGACTCACCTTATTAATGCGTTGTAAAAAGAAATGTAACATTTTATTAGATTGCATCTGTCATAAGGCACTTTGATTAATTCGTTAAGTAAAATTTAATATATAGTACGAAAACACCTTATTTTTTAAAATTTCCAGTACAAAAACACATATAAATACACCGCAATCTAGCGAGCGGGGCCCTAACAAAAAGAAATGCAACAAGCATTTCCACGGACAACGCAAGTTGGGGTGGGGCCCCAACAAAAAGAAATGCAACAAGCATTTCCACGGACAACGCAAGGTTGGGGCTAAGCACAGAAAAACTGGCTGAAGCGGGTCTTAAGTAAGTCAATCATACAAAGTATTAAATATAAAAGAAGCACAAAGATGATTTATGTTAAACCATCTTTGTGCTATTATTTTGGGATTTATATCCCAGCCTTGATAACTTTAAATATTAATGAATGAAGTTGTATGAAGCTGCTTGAGATGCAGAGATTGTACGTGTTGTTACAACACCTGGTCCATGACCATAGTTCATTTCTGAAACAGTTACTGAACCATTACTTCCAACACTTTCAACATAAGCAACGTGACCATAGTAACCTTGAGATGTTTGCATGATTGCGCCTACTGAAGGTCTGTTATTTACAGTGTACCCAGCAGCTGCAGCAGCATTTGCCCAGTTGCTAGCATTGCCCCAAGTTGAACCAATTTTACCGCCAACTCTATCGAATACATAATAAGTACATTGACCACTAGTATATAAGTTGCTACCTGAATGTGAAGCACTTGAGATTGACACACCATGAGATGATGGTGCACTTGTAGTTGTCACATGTATGTTAGAGCTAGAAGTTGAATAGCTTGCACCCAAGCCACCAGTACGGTATGAATTTGATGAAGCATATGTGTTGCTGTAATTATAGTTGTTGTAATTGTAATAGCTATTATAGTTATTGTAATAAGTGTAACCTTGGTTTTGGTTTAATTGATTTGGTGACCAGTTACCTTTCCAAGTGTAATGATAGTTACCTTGTGCATCGATTGTATAAGAGTAGCTGTATGAGTAAGGGTCATTTGGATTATAACCGTCATGATTTGTTTGTTCAGCAGCATGAGCATGGTGTCCACCAGTCAAAGCAAATGTAGCAATTCCTGCAGTAGCGATTGTAGCAGTAGCGATTTTCTTCATTATAAAATATCCTCCCGAAAAATAATTTAATATAATTGTATTTTTTATAGTGGTTGATGAATCGGACATCAACAATTAATCATCTTGTTTAAGACAAACAATACTTTACCAGAAAAAAGTTGGTTTGTGTGGGTTGTTAACATTTTGTAATTTTCCTCTAATATATTTTAAACGTATTTTGCATAATGAGATATTTTGTAATAAAAAGAAATGCTTATATAACAGACTTTATTCAATTTTTTTTGATTTGTTAATTTTTTTATGTCATCATTTTGTAAAAAAACAGAAAATAAAATAATACAGTTGAATTATGTAGAAAATGGTGCATAGGATAATTGATGATAAAAAACATGGATAAAGGATAAAAAGTTTTAACTGATATGAAATAATATGCGAATAATAAAAAGTTGGCTATAATTAAATATGATTTTGTTACTACTTATACCGAAATAAAAATTACAATTAACTATGTGAGATAGATACATTGAAGGAATGGTGTATGAATACTTCAGGTGGGGATTGAAGTATATTGTTGTATATCTCTGTAATTAATTGATGAGAGGACGACATATGAACGGACAGTTTTCGGTAAAATTATTACAAAAGTTAAATACTTATGGGCAAAAGACAGTCAATGTTAAGTTGATTTATTGGGTGAAAGGGCAAGGTACGATTGATATTAATTTGAAGCAATATCACATGACAGAAGGGGATATTGTACTTTTAATGCTGAACGATTTATATCAAATTCAAAGCGATGATGATGCAGTGACGTTAGTTGTTGATTTGTCTTTTAAAGACTATGTGAAATATGCGAGTGAATATATTGATATCAGTGGCTATAAACTATCAAATATTGAGAAGCAACAAGTATTACCTATATTAATGAATATCATTGAGTTAGAATGCTTTAATAAAGCAGACGAACAGACAACTTTAAAAATGATTAAACATTTATGTGTTGAATTAGGTTCAATGTCGCACTTATATAGAGCAAAAACACAAAATATGACAGTATTAGATGAAGTCCATGACTATTTAATTTCACACCATACAAAAAAATTAAAAAAGCAAGAGATTGCTAATGCATTAAATATGACAAATCAAGAATTGTCAAATGTTATAAAATACCAAACACCTTTTCAAAGTATTAATCAGTATGTCAATGATATTCGCTTGAAATGCGCGCTTATCGATATTTTAAAAGAGCATCGAACTGTGGAAGATATTGCATATCAGCATGGGTTTAATCATTACTCTAGGTTTATTAATTTATTCAAAGATTCATATGGATATACCCCAAAAGAAATTAGAAAGCAGTATCATAGTTTAACAACAAGTTATTATGAAAATATTCAATATTTACCATTAAGCGAACAAACTTATCAATCTTATTTTCATAAGGTAAAACATTATACAACAGTGTCCAATAATAAAGATATCATCCTCTCTTCTAATACTTTGCCAATTTGTCATATAGAACCTAAAGATTTATTTATTACCAGCCAACAATTGTTGTACTTGAATGAGCATCAGATATTTTATGTAACACAGCATTTATTTTCTAAAAATAAACATGTTTATGTGATTATACCCTTTGATTTGACTGATTTCTCAGCGGTGCAGAGAATGTGTGAATATTACCTTACTAAATTAAACTATTTAGGACTAACGCCTATATTTTATTTTAAGGGTTTAGATTTAACATACCTCGAGCAACATGGATTTAATAATGTGAATCAATTATTTATAACTTTATTTTATTCACGCTTTGTAAATGAAGTAGATGGTGTATCAATTATGTTAGATAGTACTGACAAACAAGTGATACAGAAGGTTGTTAATGAGGTTAGACAATTTTTTAACAGATGCACATTGTATTTATCAGTACCTCATCGAGATGTTAGACCATATGAATTTAATGAAATTGATGAGTATATTACCTCATACTTTATAACTTTTGAACAATTAACTACTTGGAAAAAGTATCATCACAAAGTGATTTTAGATACAACAATGTTAAATATGAATCAAAATGGCGAGATCACTCAACAAAATATAATCAATTTTTCTTTGATGGCACGGTACTATTTAATGCTTAAAGGCATAAGTTTTTCGCTTGATTTTTTGCTGCAGTATTTATTTCACGGACGTAATATGGATAACAATATGTTTTTAGCGTTTTTCAATATGATGAATCAACTTAGAGGGGATATTGTCCATCAAGATAATCAAATTATTTTAACCAAGTTTAAATTTGAGTATCAATGTTTAGCTTTCAATATGAATATTTCAACCGCAGAACAGTTACAAGACTTGCAATTAAATTTTAAAACAACTCAGCCGATGAGCCATGCTGAAAGTAGTTTAATTACTTATACAAAAGCACCGAACTTAAATCATCATCAAGATCAAACGAAAAACAAAGATAATTTGTTTCAGCCACATTTTTGGAAAGGCCAATTATCATACCCAACGATAATTAACCGTAAATATATATTGCCTAGTATGAGTATAGGGCATATTAAATTTTCACTTAGAAGCTAATGCATGGTATTTGCTGACTAAGGAGGGTGTGTAGTGATGAACATTAACACACGAATTAGATTGGTGTTAGGATGCTATTCACTAGTAAAAACCGTCAATGAAAGTTTGAGATATGCTTATCATATGAATATGCAACAATTTAAAATACTTCTATTTATTAAAGATTATTCAACAGCGCATGAGCGCCCTTTGACGATTCAAACTTTAGTGATAAAAGAACACTGCAATAAAGCAATGATGCTTAAACATCTAGCTCAGTTATACGCAATGCACTGGATATCAAAAAAGCGTAATCCTAATGATCAACGGCGACTTATTATTTATATGACCAAAATACAACATAAAAAAATTGAGCACCTGCTTCAAGAAATTAAAAAGATAATTGCCAATTATGATATAGATGCTAAGTTGGATTTACACTGTCATTTTAAACTTAAAGAGTTTATGGATGTGAAAGTACTCCACGATGACTTTGAATTAACAAGTTTACATGACAGTATACATTTAGATGAATTATTTATTTTAGGGCTTATCTATCTATATCCTAATGCGTACAATATGGCACAATTAAAATATGTTATTGAACAGCATAATATGTATATTACTCCATTGATCAAATCTTTAGTGGATAAAAAGTACATTTATAAAGAAAGATGTCGAACGGATGAACGGCAAATTCGAATAGGTATTAAAACAGATAAACTGTCCCAAGTGAAATTACTGTTTAATGAATGTTACAATACTATTGTTAACCACTTAGAATTAACCCATATATAGTCAATTCAAAGTGAATAGGATGATAAATAATGATACTTGATAATATTAATCCAAATGATTTGTTTCCAACTGAAACGAAAGGGCCATCTGTCTTAGGGATAATTGAATATCATGTTCAAGGACAATCTGAATTTGAAGGTGCATTTATAGCAACCTCAGAACGTTTAATTATGAATGTTGATATGAATGGCCAATTTTATTACAGAAATATTCCTTATAATGAAATAGAGTCAATTAACATGACTGACGATGGTATCAGTTTTACTTTTAATATTGGGAAAGTTCCAATGACGAAAATTAAGAATAGAGATATTCAACGATTTGTCGATTATGTGTCTAATAAAATATAAAAAAGAGGATATGTAAATCTAAGTATTTGTTGAAGATTATTCAATATCTTAGTTAATGATTGAACTTCATTATATGTATCAATTCCATACGTATACTAGAGGTGGTATAGTAAAGGTCATTGGCCTTACTTTTACCATCTTTTTTCTATGAAAACTGCCATCATTACATAAATAGGGATGTAATTCATTTTGGCGGAATAGAAAAATCTATAATTGCAATTAATGAATTAAATCACTTTAGCTTAATAAAAATATTGAATTTTATTATCTAATTGTTATAAAATATTATTTATAACAAGAGATGCGTTAAAATTTAAAAAACATTTAGCAAACCAAGCAACAAGATATGCATCAGAGGAGTGGTTGAAATTATGAGTAAGATAAAAAATATTGATGAACTAGTCAGTGCAACATTTCAAGTTAAACAATTTTTCAAAGCGACAAAGAAAAAATATAATTTAAGCTATGAAGAAATCTTTATTTTAAATTATATTTTAAAAAGTGAGTCCAATGAAATAACTTCTAAAGAAATTGCAGTGACTTCAGAGTTCAAGCCTTATTATTTAACAAAAGCACTACAAAAACTTAAAGAGTTAAAGCTATTATCTAAAAAGCGTAGCGTTCATGATGAAAGAACCGTTATTGTTTATGTTTCTAAAGATCAACGTCAGCGTATTCAAGAACTTATTCATGAATTAGAACAATATATTTAACTCATATAAGCATTGTTCATTAGCAAATGATGCCATCATTTATTCAAAAAAGCGCACTTTTTTCAGGAGTGATGTGCACCCCAAAAGTTGGATTAAAAATCTAACTTTATGGGGTGCACATCACAGTAGGAGAAAAAGGTGCGCTTTTAATTAAATATTAATTTGTACCTTTTACAATGATTTCATCATTATCAATATCTATGTCAACATGTTTTACATCAGTATGATCTAAATAATAGTCTGTAATTTTATCTCGTACCTGTTGTTCAACAACTCTGCGTAATGGACGTGCGCCCATTTGTTTATCATAGCCTTGTTCAATTAACCAGTCTTTTGCTTCTTGAGAAACATTCATTGTAATATCTTTTTTATCTAAAGTCACTTGAACATCATCTAAGAGTAAATTAATAATATCTTGTAAAGCGTGTTTATCTAAATGCGTAAACTCAACGATACCATTAAATCTGTTAAGAAATTCAGGTCTGAAGAATCTTTTTAATTCATTCATAATGTCATCAAATTCTTCGTTGTCTCCATAACCAGCATTGGAAGTGCATATGACGATTGTATTTTTAAAGTTAATAACATTGCCTTGCCCATCTGTTAAATTACCATCATCCATTACCTGTAAAAGCAATGTGAGAATTTGAGGATTTGCTTTTTCAATTTCATCAAATAAAATAACTGAATAAGGATTGCGTCTTACTTTTTCAGTTAATGTATTGGAGTTGTCATCATAGCCAATATAGCCTGCTGTAGTACCTATCATTTTAGACACTGCTGTTTGATCACTATACTCACTCATGTCTAAACGAATCAATGCTTCTTTGTTACCAAATAAATCAATAGCCAACTGTTTTGCTAGTTCAGTTTTACCTACACCAGTAGGTCCTACAAATAAGAAACTACCAATTGGACGGTTACCTTCATCAAATCCAGCTCGATTACGACGAATGGCTCTAGAAACCATATCTACCGCTTTATCTTGTCCAATGATTTTATTTTTTAAACGGCGATTAATATTTTTTAAACGTTCGATATCATTATCATCCATTTGTGATACAGGTATTCCAGTTAGCCTTTCAATCGTATCAGAAACATCTTGGACAGTAGCTACGGATTGTTGTTCTTTCGTACCATTATCTAATTGATTTTGTAATTCTTTAATTTGGGATTGAATTTTATCTGCTTCTTTGTAAGCTTCTTTACTTACCGCTTGTCTCTTATCATTTTCTAATTCAGTGATTCTCTTTTCAGTTTCTACTTTATCCAGCGCAGGGTTTTGAGCAGATAAATGTGCGGATGTAATATCTAAGACATCAATCGCTTTGTCAGGTAAAAGCCGTTGAGGAATATATTGATTTGATAAATCTACACATGCTTGCAATACTTCATCTGGCAACTTAACTTGATGATGTTCTTCGAATTTTTCTCTAATACCTTTTAAAATTTCGACTGTGTCTTGTGCACTTGGTTCATTAACAACGACTTCATTAAAGCGTCTTGCTAGTGCAGCATCCTTTAAAATATTATTACGATACTCATCTTGTGTGGTAGCACCTATAATAGAAATCTCACCCCGACTTAATGCTGGTTTAAGTATATCTGATAATCCTTTACCACCAGATTCACCGCCTGTTGAGCCAGAACCTATCATTTGATGAATTTCATCAAAGAATAAGATGGCATTTTCATTTTCTTTTAAGGCATCAACTAATTTTTGAACGTTTTCTTCATAAGCACCGCGATATTGTGTGCCAGCTTCTAAACTAGAAATATCGACTGAAATAATATCTTTATCTTTAATCGAAGTTGGGACATTCCCTTTAACGATTTCTTGGGCTAAACCTTCAACGATTGCAGTTTTACCTACACCTGCTTCGCCGACAAGTATAGGATTATTTTTAGTACGACGACATAATACTTCTGCTGTCTTTTGAATTTCAGTATCGCGACCTATCACGGGATCAAGTAAACCATCACGTGCTTCTTGTGTTAAATTGCGTCCAATTTGGGATAAGTAATCTTTGCCACCAGTATGTTGTTGATTATTTTGAGCATTTTGAAATACATTTGCACTTTGTTCTGCAGAATGTTGACCTTGCTGTCTTAATTGATTTAATTCTTCAGGAGAAACTTCTTTACCATTAATATAAAACTTTTTATTTCCAGTATTGTTATTTGCTTGCATATCTTGCATCATTCGTCTAAGGATTGAATCAAAATCATTACTAAAAAATTGATTATTCATAAAATTCACCTCAAATATCAAAATTATTTTACATATGTATATTTACACTATTTTATAGTGATCAAACTTTATTAAACGATGAATTAATGAAAGATGTGTGAATTTACTCTAAATATATGACTTAGTACGCATAATGGATGAACTTTAATTCATAAATGTTGAGTGGTAAACTAGGGATAAATAATTGTAATGAATAGGTGATGTCAATGATAAAGTCATTTTTAATACACAGCAAGATTCAGAAAAAGTGGATTGAGAAATTCAAGACTATAGAGGATAGCTTTAAAGCAAGGGCAAATTCTAATGATTTACATGCTAATTTTCCCTTTGAGAATATAGAATGGCTTATTAAAGAAGGATATAGTTTATTAACACTTCCAGTAGCTTATGGTGGTGAAGGAGCTACAATTGAGGATATGGTTGTGCTACAAACATACTTAGGCTCTATCGATGGAGCAACTGCATTGTCAATCGGGTGGCATCTTAGTGTTGTGGGTCAACTTTACGAACAAGATTTATGGGACCAACGTATGCTTAATCGCTTTGCTGAAGATATCAAACAAGGCGCCCTTGTCAATAGAGCAGTAAGTGAAGCAGAAACAGGTAGTCCAACTCGTGGGGGTCGACCGGCTACGCATGCGGTTAAAGAAGGTGATGTATATGTGCTTAATGGCGTGAAAACATATACTTCTATGAGTAAAGCATTAACACATTTTATTGTTGGTGCATATGTTGAAGCTATTGATCAAGTTGGCTTTTTCTTAGTATCCAAAGATGCAGATGGTGTAGAAATTGCAGATAATTGGAATGTATTGGGCATGCGTGCTACAGAAAGTCATGATTTAGTGCTAAACGATGTTAAAGTTCCTCTTGAACATTTTGTTGAAACACGAGGACAACGACGCCCAAATGGATGGATACTTCACATTCCTAGTACATACTTGGGAATTGCTCAAGCAGCTAGAGACTATGCAGTCGACTTTGCTAAGTCATATCATCCTAATAGCATTCAAGGTAGCATTGCTGAGTTATCTACAGTTCAACAAAATATCGGTAAAATGGAGTCATTACTATTATCAGCGCGACATTTTCTATTTAGTACGGCAAGAGGATATCAAATGTTAGACGGAGAAAGCCAAATTTGGAATGAAACCTCAGCGAGTAAAGTTGTGGTGATGAATCAGTGCCTTGAAGTGGTTGATTTAGCTATGAGAATCGTTGGCGCAAAAAGTTTGGAAATGGAACGCCCATTACAACGATATTATCGTGATATTCGTGCCGGCTTACACAATCCACCAATGGAAGATATGGCCTATAGTAATATTGCCAAGTCTGTCTTAGATTTATTTTAATGATGAACTATTAAAGTTAAAGGGTGTAACTATTGTTTTTTTATGTTCTGTAGGCATTATTAATCATAGACCAAGCAATATATTTTAGTTGCTGTTTACTTATTTTTATTTTGGAGAAAAGTAAGGCAAAAAAATAATTTGCAAAAATACCCATAAAATAGTAAATGTTATGTTGTAAAAAATCTAAAAATTGAGTATAATAGCACAATAATGATAATCATTATCAATAGGAGGATGTTATGAAAAAATTATTATTACCGCTAATCGCCTTGGTACTTGTACTAGCAGCTTGTGGACAAAGTAAAGATGCAGATAAGAAAGAAGATACAAAATCTTACACAATGGATGATGGCAAGAAAGTGGATATTCCAAAAAATCCAAAACGTATTGCCGTTGTTGCACCTACATATGCTGGAGGACTTAAGAAGTTAGGTGCTAATATTGTTGCTGTTAGTAACCAAGTTGATCAAAGTAAAGTATTAAAAGATAAATTCAAAGATGTGGAAAAAATTGGAGATAACGATGTAGAAAAAGTTGCTAAGCAAAAGCCAGACTTAATTTTAGTATATTCTACTGATAAAAATATCAAAAAATACAAAAAAATTGCACCTACTGTAGTAATCGATTACAACAAACACAAATATTTAGAACAACAAGAAATGCTTGGGAAGTTAATTGGTAAAGAAGATGAAGTGCAAAAATGGGAAAAAGATTGGAAAGCACAAACAGCTAAAGATGGTAAAGAAATAAAAGAAAAAATTGGCCAAGATAAAACAGTATCAATTGTTGACGAGTTTGACAAAAAGTTATACACATATGGTGACAATTGGGGCCGTGGCGGCGAAGTATTATATCAAGCTTTCGGTTTGAAAATGTCTGAAGGTCAAAAGAAATTAGTTGAAAAAGCCGGCTGGGCTGAAATCAATCAAGAAAAAATCCAAGATATTGCGGGAGACTACATTGTTTCAACGAGTGAAGGTAAAACAACACCTGGATATGAAACAACAAACATCTGGAAAAACTTACCAGCTGTAAAAAATGGTCATGTAGTAAAAGTAACTGCTGGTACATACTGGTACAATGATCCATACACATTAGACTTTATGCGTAAAGATTTAAAAGAAAAATTAATTTCTGCAGCAAAATAATCTTTTAACTTCATTTATCAGTTTGGGACATAAATCCTAAACAATAGGGAGCGGGGGAGAATTCATTATGAATTCTCCCCCCGTTTCTTTCAACTTGTCAGAAATATTTATGTCCTATCTTCATTTTAATATACTATACTATAATATTGATATGTAAGACGACTAAAGGAGAAAAAACATGACACAACAAGTATATTTTAATCATGATGGTGGCGTTGACGATTTAGTTTCACTTTTTTTATTATTACAAATGGATAATATTAATTTAATCGGGGTAAGTACTATTGGCGCTGATTGTTATTTAGAACCTTCATTAAGCGCCTCAATGAAAATAATTAATCGATTTTCAACAAAAAATATTGCTGTTGCACCTTCATATGAGCGTGGTGCTAATCCGTTTCCTAAAGATTGGCGAATGCATGCGTTTTTTATGGATGCGTTACCTATTTTAAATGAAACACATTTACATACTTCTGCTAGTATAAGTCAGATGGAAGCCTATGAAGATATTATTTTTAGATTAGAACAGAGCACTGATAAAGTAATCCTACTATTCACCGGACCGCTTACTGACTTAGCTGAGGCACTAAAAAGAAAACCCAATATCATACATAAAATTGAAAAGTTAGTATGGATGGGAGGAACGTTTTTAACACGAGGTAATGTAGAAGAACCTGAACATGATGGGACAGCGGAATGGAATGCATTTTGGGATCCTTCTGCAGTTAAAACAGTATTTGACGCCGATTTGACTATTGATATGGTTGCTTTAGAAAGTACTAATCAAGTGCCGCTCACATGGGAAATAAGACAACGTTGGGCGAATGACAGACGTTATACAGGTGTTGATTTTTTAGGTGTTAGTTATGCTGCTGTACCGCCTTTGACTCATTTTGTTACAAATTCCACTTATTTTTTATGGGATGTGCTAACAACTGCTTACGTTGGTAATCCACAGTTAGTGGATTATCAGACAGTAATGGCTGATGTTATTGCAAAAGGACCAAGCCAAGGTCGAACATTTTTAACTGATCAAGGACGTCCAATTAATGTTATCAATGATGTGAAACGTGATGCCTTTTTCGACTATATCACCGCATTAGCAATGAAAGTTGACTAAATGTAAACTTTCCATTTATAAAAGTTTACAAAGGTGTTATAATCATTCTCATATAAGGAGGATCACGATATGAGTACAAAAGAATTAGTATATACAGCAGTCATGACTGCCATTATATGTATTTTAGGATTGGTTCCTGGAATACCTCTACCTTTTATGCCAGTACCCATTGTTTTACAAAATATAGGCATATTTTTAGCAGGGATTATTTTAGGACGTAAATTAGGTGCATTAAGTGCTGTTGTCTTTTTATTGCTTGTCGCTACAGGCCTACCAGTTTTATCTGGAGGAAGAGGTGGTATAGGTGTCTTTGCGGGGCCATCTGCTGGCTTTCTAATTTTATATCCTTTTATTGCTTATGCGATAGGTTCTGTTAGAGATGCGTACAAGCATAAAATCAATTTTCTAGTATTGATTGTGCCAACACTCCTCTTTGGCGTGTTATTATTAGATATTGTAGGCACGATTGTTATGGGCTTTATCACACAAATACCTATTTCTAAAGCATTTTTATTTTCATTCTCATTTATGCCTGGAGATATCATTAAAGCAATCATTGCTTGTCTGATTGGTGCAACCATGTTAAATCATAGTAGATTTAAAAATTTGATATAATTTAAAAAAATTAGGTGATATGTATGGAAGAATTGAGTTTTGAGCATATAGCGATAATGGGAAACCTCTTTTATGAAGATTCTAATAAAAAGATATATTTAACTCCTGAAGAACCGCATACGTATCATTCTAATCAATGGATATATAAACAACTACCTAATATCGAAGAATGGCGACGAGATGTACAAAGACAACAACAATTTCATCAAGCGCATCAATGTACACATCTTGCCTTTACATTTCCAGCGAATCATCATTTAGACAATGATTGGAAACAGATACTTAATAAAGAAGGGTACCAACTTGGGGTGCTTGAGCTCTATGTGATTGAGTCTGCTGAGCTGGCGCGTTGGCAAACGAAATCAGATGTACAAATTCAGATTGTAGACAAAGATAATTTAGAGGATTATTTAACAATTTATAAACATTTTGCATTACCGTTTGGTCATAGATTTGCTGATGAAAGTGTCAAACGTACACGTATCCATATTCAACAACAATACGATAATGTTGTTCGCTTATTAGCTTATTATCAAAATCAACCAGCGGGTATTTTAGATATGATCGTAAGTGACGAAATTGTTGAAATTGATGGTTTTGGTGTCTTAGAGAATTACCAACATCAAGGGATTGGTAGTACGTTACAAGCCTATGTAGGGCAATATGCTGACACAAGACCGGTTATTCTAGTTGCTGATGGTGAAGATACGGCACGTGATATGTATCTTAAGCAAGGATATATCTACAAAGGTTTTTGTTATCAAGTTGTTAAAGAAAATATCAAATAAAATATAAAAAGGGAGCGAAAAAGAATTCATTATGAATTGTATTTCGCTCCTTTTATGACATGAAGATAATTGACGTGGGCTTTTAATTCTATAAAAGGTTGAAATCTTATGCTTTAACGCGTTCTGGATGACTGTAAATATTAAATGTACCATCTCGTATAAAGCCAATTGCTGTAATATTTAAATCATTAGCTAGCGTGATGGCAAGCGTAGTTGGAGCTGATTTTGAAAGTATTACGCCAACACCGATTTTTGCAGCTTTAATAAGAATTTCAGAGGAAATACGTCCACTAAAAATGAGGATTTTATCTCGAACGGGAATACGGCGTTTTAAACAAAAACCATAAAGTTTATCTAAGGCATTATGTCGACCAATATCTTGGCGGTGTTCAAAGAATGTGTTGCCATCGCTAATTGCAGCGTTATGCAGACCGCCTGTTTGTTTGAAAAGTGTACTAGCTCCTTGTAGACGTGTCATCATATTTAAAATTTGTTGTGGATGCAGCGTTATATGAGACATCGACGTTTTTGCTATCGCCGCATCGTTTTGGAAATAAAACTCACGACTTTTGCCACAACAAGAAGCAATCATGCGTTTAGTTGAATATTCAAATCGATCACCGAGTTCATGTGTCAAATCCACATGGGCAAACCCCTTACTATCATCTATTTGGCAAGATTTAATTTCATCACGCTTGTATATTGCACCTTCTGATGCTAAAAAGCCAATCACTAATTCTTCCATATGAGTTGGACTGCAAATAACAGTAGCAAACTCATCTCTATTTACCATAATTGTAAGTGGAAACTCAGTAACATAGCTATCCGTTGTAGTTATAAGTCGCTCTCCATCATAATGAACAATGGATTGTCCTTGTAATACATCTCTTTCCATAATCATGCTCCCCACATCGTACAAGATAATATATTTATTATAATGCTAAAATACTAAGATTAAAATATAAATGATAGTACCACATTTAAGGCGTATTATTTAAAGTTATATGAAATTGTAAAATACACCTTTTATGAATATAAAAAAGTAGTATAATAATCCTAGAAGAGGGGGAATTTTGTCAATGAAATTTAAACATTTATTAGTTGTAATTGCAACATTAGTACTTATTTTAGCTGGTTGTTCTAGTGGTGGAAACGACAAAAAAGACGATAAAAAGTCATCTAGCTCAGATAGTAAACAAGAATTACGTATTTCTGCAGCAGCAAGTTTAGCCGATGTTTCAAAAGCACTTGAGAAGGAATTTAAAAAAGATCATAAAGATGCCAAAGTAACTTTTAATTATGGTGGTTCTGGAGCATTAAGACAACAAATTGAAAAGGGTGCCCCTGCTGATGTATTTATGTCTGCAAATACGAAAGATGTTGATGCATTAAAAGATAATGTGCATGATACATATAATTATGCTCATAATAAACTTGTACTTATTGGTGATAAAGACAGTACACAATCTTCAGTCAAAGATTTAAAGGGCAATGAAAAATTAGCTTTGGGTGAAGTGAAAACAGTACCAGCAGGAAAATATGCGAAACAATATTTAGATGATCAACATCTATACAATGCTGTGAAAGATAAAATTGTATATGCGAAAGATGTTAAACAAGTTTTAAATTATGTTGAAAAAGGTAATGCTCAGATGGGATTTGTTTATAAAACGGATCTCTATACTAACAAACAACGCAATGATAAAGTGAATGAAATTAAAGAAGTTGAATTGAAAAAACCAATCACATATAAAGCAGGTGCAACTTCAAATAGCAAACTTGCAAAAGAATGGATGGACTTCCTAAAATCAGATAAAGCCAAAGCCATTCTTAAAGATTATAAATTTTCGAATTAAGGAGGTCTAGTCAATGCCTGATTTTACGCCATTTTGGATTTCGCTTAAGGTTGCTGTGATAAGTACGATTATCGTAATGATTTTAAGCATAATAATTGCAAGACTGCTATATCGTGGCACAGGGCATTTTACGAAACTCCTTGAAAGTTTGATTCTCTTGCCGATTGTCTTACCGCCAACGGTCATGGGATTTATTCTATTAATTATTTTTTCACCGCGTGGTTTTGTGGGGCAATTTTTTCAAAATGTCTTACATCTTCCAGTGGTATTTACAATGACAGGTGCAGTTATAGCATCTGTCATTGTTAGTTTTCCACTTATGTATCAACATACTGTTCAAGGATTTCGTAACATTGAGCCTAAAATGCTTAACACAGCTAGGACAATGGGAGCAAGTGAAAATAAAATCTTTTTCAAGTTGATTTTACCGTTATCAAAACGTGCTATTTTAGCAGGAATTATGATGAGCTTTGCCAGAGCAATTGGTGAATTTGGTGCAACATTAATGTTAGCTGGATACATACCTAATAAAACGAATACATTACCACTCGAAATATACTTTTTAGTAGAACAGAGTCGTGAAAATGAAGCGTGGTTATGGGTGCTAGTTCTTGTGGCATTTTCAATTGCAGTCATCGGTACTTTAAATTTTGCTAATCGAGATAAGTATCGGGAGGTTGATTAAATGCTTAAAATACAATTGCATTATCAATTAAAACAAACACATATTCATATTGACATTGATGATAATATACCGAAGATATATGCACTTAGAGGACCATCAGGAATTGGAAAGACGACCGTATTGAATATGATTGCCGGTTTAAGACAAGCAGATAAGGCCTATATTGCTGTTAATGGACGTGTCATTACTGATACACAACAACATATACAAACTAAAATTCAATCAAGACATATTGGTTACCTTTTCCAAGATTACCAGTTATTTCCGCATATGACGGTGTACGACAATATTACATTTATGGCTGAACCATCAGAACATTTAAATCAGCTGATGAAGACTTTGAATATAAGTCATTTGAAAAAACAATATCCAATGACATTATCAGGTGGCGAAGCTCAGCGTGTTGCTTTGGCACGTGCATTGAGCACAAAACCAGATTTAATTTTATTGGATGAACCATTTTCTAGTTTAGACGATGCTACGAGAGATGAAGGTATAGAATTAATAAAACGTATTTTTCAAGAATGGCAAATTCCTATTATATTTGTTACGCATTCAAACTATGAAGCTGAAACGCTTGCAGATGAACTGATTATTATTGGTTAATATCATTTTAATTGGAGCTAAACAGGTCATTTTTGATCATTTAAATCGCATTTTTATGAGAGCGGTACTCAAAGGTAAATGAACCTTGGTTTCGCTCTTTTTTGATTCGCTAAAAAGTATCCTACAAAGTATTTTTATATAATAATTCAAATTTTTGAGAGTAGCTATAAATACTTATATAATGATGATAATGATGCAGAAAGAGGGAGCTAAGCATGACGCAAGACCGATACTCAAGGCAAATTTTATTTAATAAAATTGGTGAAAAAGGTCAAGAAGATTTACGACAAGCTCAAGTACTAATTGTTGGAATGGGAGCGTTAGGTACGCACTTAGCAGAAGGGCTAGTGCGTGCAGGAGTAAAGCAATTAACGATAGTTGATCGAGATTATATAGAATATAGTAATTTACAACGCCAAACATTATTTACAGAGCAAGATGCAGCAGAGGGCTTGCCAAAGGTAATTGCTGCAAAGGCGCATTTGGAAAGTATTGATAAAGATGTACAAATACATGCTTTTATAGCGCAAGTCGATCGTGCATTTTTAAGCTCGAATGGCACGCATGTTGATTTAATACTCGATGCAACAGATAATTTTGTAACGCGTCAATTGATTAATGATTTCTGTTATCAACAACATATTCCATGGATATATGGCGGAGTTGTTCAAAGTACTTATGTAGAAGCTCCATTTATACCTGGTAAGACACCATGCTTTAATTGTTTAATACCACAGTTACCATCGATGACGCTAACCTGTGATACGGTGGGTGTGATACAACCAGCAGTAACTATGACAACGAGTTTACAGCTTAAAGATGCATTGAAAATATTAACGCATCAAGATATTGCAGCAAAACTAACTTATGGAGATATATGGGAAGGACAGCATATAAGTATTGGTTTTAGTAAAATACAACAAGATAACTGTGCGACTTGTGGAACGGCAGCAAACTACCCTTATTTACAGCAACAACCTCAGCGCTATGCCATGTTATGTGGACGTGATACTGTACAGTATGTCAATCCAGATATTTCTCAAGAGATGTTGGTGTCATATTTGGGCGCGCGTCAAATCGATTATCAAACGAACGGTTATTTAGTGATGTTCCACTTTAATAAATATCGTATTGTTTGCTTTCATGATGGTCGCTTTTTAATACATGGAATGACTAATATTACGCAAGCTACAAAACTCATAAATGCTTTATTTGGATAAAGGAGGTCTAAATATGCATACACATAGGAAAATAGATAGAGCTATAAATTGTGCTGTATTAACGGTTTCAGATACTCGAGATAAAAAGAGTGATAAAGGAGGACAACTTGTTCAAACATTACTGCATGATGTAGATGCGGAACTTGCTATTAAAGATTACGCCATAGTAAAAGATGAAAAAATAGCAATACAAAATCAATTACAGTTATGGTTGAAGTCTGATATTGATGTCATTATCACAACGGGTGGTACAGGAATTGCACCAAGAGATGTAACGATTGAAGCGGTAGAACCATTGTTGACAAAAAAATTAGATGGTTTTGGGGAGTTGTTCAGGTATTTAAGCTATGCTGAAGATGTTGGTACAAGGGCACTTTTATCGCGTGCAATTGCAGGCACAGTAAATAAAAAACTTATTTTTACGCTACCAGGTTCTACAGGGGCTGTTAACTTAGCAATGAAAAAGCTCATACAACCAGAATTAAATCATATGGTTTATGAGCTCAATAAAAAAGTGTAATAATTGAAATAAATAAAAAATGGTTATTGTCTATAGTATTCGCCGGATTTGCCGCCAGTTTTACTTAATAAAAATGTTTCACCAATAATCATGCCTTTGTCAACCGCTTTAGTCATATCGTAAATAGTTAAGGCGGTTATAGAAGCTGCAGTTAATGCTTCCATTTCGACGCCAGTTTTGCCAGTAGTTGAAACGGTTGCTTCAATATTAAGTTGATGTTGACCTTTGTCTAAATCTGACCAAGAAAATGTAATATCAATACCAGTAAGCGGTAAAGGATGACACATTGGAATCATTGTAGAGGTGTTCTTAGCAGCCATAATTCCTGCAATCTGTGCAGTATTTAAGACATTCCCTTTTTTAGCTGTATGATTAACAATTTGTTCATAAATTGTGTGATTTACTATAATACTTGAATGTGCAACGGCAGTGCGTTTAGTGATGTTTTTTGCTGAAACATCAACCATTTTGGCGTTGCCTTGATGATTTATATGTGTGAAATCAGCCATGATATTCCTCCTCTTAAAATTCAGTATATCATGAAATATTAGTTAACTTGGAGATGATAAAATGACAATCGAGAAAAGAACGCCGATTCCTGTAAAAGAAGCAATTTCAAGAGTCGTAAATCAAGATATTTATACCTCAGTAATAACCGTTCCACTTGATGAAAGCTTAAATTATGTATTAGCCGAAAATATTGCTGCAACAAGTGATATTCCAAGATTTAATAAATCGCCATACGATGGATTTGCTATTCGTAGTGAGGATAGTGCGGGTGCTTATCATCAGAATAGAAAAAAATTTAAAGTTGTTGATCATATCGGTGCTGGAGATGTATCGTCTCATCAATTACAAGCAGGTGAAGCGGTGCGCATTATGACTGGTGCTCAAATGCCAGAAGGTGCCGATGCTGTGGTTATGTTTGAACAAGCGGTTGAAGATAAAGATACATTTACAATTCGAAAATCTTTTGAGCCATATGAAAATGTTTGTCTCAAAGGAGAAGAAACTGCAACTGGAGATATTGTGTTACAACGAGGGCAGCTTATTAATGCAGGGGTCATTGCTGTATTAGCTACGTTTGGCTATAGTGAAGTTCCTGTATTTGATAAACCAAGTATCGCTGTTATTGCAACTGGTAGTGAATTATTAGATATTAATGAAGACCTACAGCCAGGTAAAATACGTAACTCTAATGGACCAATGATTCAAGCACTTGCTAACAAGATTGATATTGGTGCTGATGTATATAAAATTCAACAAGACGATTTAGATAGTAGTATTACAGCAGTTCGTGAAGCACTCGAGACACATCAAATTGTGATTACAACAGGTGGTGTTTCTGTGGGGGATTTTGATTATTTACCAGAGATATACAAGGCTATTGATGCTAAAGTATTATTTAATAAAGTTGCTATGAGACCTGGAAGTGTCACTACAGTCGCAGTTACTGCTGATAAATATTTATTTGGCTTATCCGGTAATCCATCAGCCTGCTTTACTGGTTTTGAATTATTCGTTAAACCTGCAATTTATCATATGATGGGCGCAGATGCTTTTTATCCACAAGTTGTTAAAGCTACACTTATGGAAGATTTTACGAAAGCGAATCCATTCAGTCGATTTATTCGTGCTAAAGCAACATTGTCAGCTAATGGCGCTACTGTGGTGCCGTCAGGTTTTAATAAATCAGGGGCTGTTGTCGCTATTGCACATAGTAACGCCATGATTATGCTTCCTGGAGGTACACGTGGTTTCAAAGCGGGACATACCGTTGACGTTATTCTCACTGAGTCGCATGCTTATGAAGAGACGTTGTCGCTATGATTATTCAAATTGTTGGCTATAAAGACTCGGGAAAAACGACACTGATGGCGCACACCATTCGGTTACTAAAACAACACAATTTGACTGTTGTAACAATAAAGCATCACGGGCATCATGGAGAAGAAATCACGTTACAGCATCAAGAAGTTGATCATATGAAACATTTACACGCTGGTGCAGATCAAAGTATTGTTCAAGGACATCAGTATCAGCAAACGATTACGCGGCAATGTAATCAAAGTCTTAAGGATGTTATTGACAAATCTGTTACAATTGACTATGACATCATTTTAGTAGAAGGTTATAAATTAGCTGAGTTTGACAAAATCATTGTTTATCGTAACGAAAAAGATTTAACTCAACTTCAAGCATTATCCAATGTACGCTACAGTATTAATCTTTCCGACGCGCAAGCATTAACAAAATTTGATAGTTGGTTATTAGATTGGATAGAAATTAAAGGATGAACGTAATGAAACAATATGAAATTGTGACTGAACCAATAAATACAGAACAATATAGAAATTTCACTGTGAATGAATACCAAGGTGCAGTAGTTGTATTTACGGGTCATGTACGAGAGTGGACGCAAGGCGTTAAGACTAAGTATTTGGAATATGAAGCATATGTGCCTATGGCTGAAAAAAAGCTTGCCCAAATAGGTGACGAAATCTCAAAAAAATGGCCAGGAACGATTACCTCCATTGTTCACCGTATAGGGCCACTCGCAATTTCTGATATCGCTGTGTTGATTGCTGTTTCATCACCACATCGTAAAGATGCTTATCGTGCAAATGAATATGCGATTGAACGCATAAAAGAAATCGTGCCAATTTGGAAAAAAGAAATATGGCAAGATGGTTCAGCTTGGCAAGGTCATCAACGTGGGTATTACCAAGATGCCAAAAAGGGAGAGTCAAGATAGTGAAAGTATTGTATTTTGCTGAAGTTAAAGAAATACTTAATATGAGCAATGAATATATAGATATTTTGGAACCGAAAACGGTTAAGGAAATTAGACAACTGCTAAATCAATATCATCCAGAACTAATGGATAAAAAATTCCAAATTGCAGTCAATGAAGAATTTACGAAAGAAGACGGTATAGTTCAACCTGACGATATTATTGCTTTAATACCACCAGTAAGCGGAGGATAAAATATATTATGAAAGCTATTATACTAGCTGGTGGCCATTCAGAGAGATTTGGTCAGCCCAAAGCTTTTGCCACCATTGATAACGAGCCTTTTTATAAAAAAATAATTCAAGTATTGCAAGATACTAATATGTTCAATGACATTATTATTAGTACAAATGATAAACTAGCACCTTTTTTTGACTATTCAAATGTGATGATAGATGAGGTCAAAGTTAGTGATAAAGGTCCGTTAGCAGGTATTTATACCGTTATGAAAGCATATCAAGATGAAGAACTCTTTTTTGTCGTATCGGTGGATACCCCTATGATTACTGGTAAAGCTATTAGTGGATTATATCATTTTATGGTTTCTCATCTGATTGAGAATCATGTAGATATTGCTGCTTTTTCTGAAAATGGACGAATGATACTTACAATCGCATTTTATAATCCTAAAATTTTACCTGTCATTAAGCAAGCTTTAACATCAAATGACTATAGTATGAAACACGTTTATGACCAAGTATCTGCAGCTTGGTTAGATGTGACTGAGATACAATCTCCAGACTATTGGTATAAGAATATCAATTATCAGCAAGATTTGGACTCTTTAATGCAGCAGATAAAATAAGCAAGGAGGTCCAGACGATGGTAATGCAAATAAAAGATAAACTTGGTCGGCCGATTCGTGATTTAAGAATATCTGTGACAGATAGGTGCAATTTCAGATGTGATTATTGTATGCCTAAAGAAATATTTGGTGACGATTTTGTCTTTCTACCTAAAGATGAATTACTTACATTTGAAGAAATTGAACGTATTGCTGAAATATATGCCGAATTAGGTGTAAAAAAATTACGTATTACCGGAGGAGAACCTCTACTGCGTCGAAATTTATATCAACTCATTGCAAGGCTTAATAAAATTGAAGGTATTGAAGATATAGGTCTAACGACAAATGGCTTATTATTAAAAAAACATGGCTTAAAATTATTTGAAGCAGGGTTACGTCGTATTAATGTTAGTCTTGATGCTATAGATAATAGTGTATTTCAAGCAATTAACAATAGAAATATTAAAGCAGAAACTATTTTAGATCAAATTAATTATGCAATTGCAATTGGTTTTCATGTCAAAGTGAATGTCGTTATTCAAAAAGGTGTGAATGATGATCAGATCATTCCGATGCTGCATTATTTTAAAGCTAAAAATATCGAAGTTAGATTTATTGAATTTATGGATGTTGGTAATGATAATGGTTGGGACTTCAGCAAAGTTGTTACTAAAGATGATATGTTGACAATGATAGAGGATGAATTTGATATAGAACCGATGGCGCCTAAATATTACGGCGAAGTTGCAACATATTATCAGCATAACGATAACGGTGCAAAATTCGGTTTAATTACTAGCGTATCAGCCTCGTTTTGTTCTAGTTGTACTCGAGCTAGACTCTCATCAGATGGTAAGTTCTATGGTTGTCTTTTTAGTACAGCAGAAGGATTTAATATTAAAAAGCTATTGCGCTCAGGTATAAGTAATAGTGAATTAAAAGCAGAACTCATTAAATTATGGCAAGTACGGGACGACCGTTATTCTGATGAACGGACAGAACAAACAGTTAAAAATAGACAACGAAAAAAGATAAATATGAACTATATAGGCGGATAAAAAGTAAATATGTAGATGAAAAACATTTAACACCTAAGTCTTCAAATAGAGGTGATTTCTATGTTTGAACAGTGTTTATATATTAGACCATGATCAATCATAAAGCTTTATTTTAAAATAATTAGTTTGAATATGTAGTTACTTCTCTATAATGCGTATTATTCATTCATCTTTTCATTAACAAGTTGACATGATTAGAAGCATCATTTTATTATTACGTTCGAAAAATTGTCGAATTTTGGTGTTGTTACTTTAGCGATTGTATTGCTTATAATTGCTCTCGATTTTAAAATCAATAATTGATAACAATATTTTGCTATTAATTTAATAATTTTAATAGATTAAATTGAAACTATGGTATATAATTTTTATGAGCAATTAAAATTTCATATTCACTTACAACAGAGAATCAACATAGGAGGATTTTAATATGAGTCAAAAAGTACAACATTTTATTGCTGCCGAGAGAGAATTGAGTCAACTAAAACATTGGTTAAAGACAACTTACAAAGTCTCAATCGAAGAATTTGTCGTGTTGTTCAAAGTTTATGAGGGCAAAAAAATAAGTGGTAAAGAATTGAGAGATACTTTACACTTTGAAATGCTATGGGATACAAGTAAAATCGATGTGATTATACGTAAAATTTATAAAAAAGAATTAATTTCAAAAGTTCGTTCAGAAACAGATGAAAGACAAGTCTTTTATTTCTTTAATAAAGCACAATTAAAAGTGATTGATAAAATGAAATCAGAAATTGAGTCAATTAGTATAGCAAATTAGTATTTTAAATAACTAGGCAAAAGGCTGGGGCAAAATTTCTAGAAAAATAGAAAAAAGCCAGTAAATGAGTTTTTTATAAATTCATTTACTGGCTTTTTTGTTTAAACTACTGCCAATATTTAGTTCATAGCTTAAAACATGTGCCATACGCATTCATCTTCTCAGAGACATATATGTTTAGGGGCATATTAATTTGGAGTAAGGTGTTTAACTTTACGACCATGAATGACAAAATAAATTACAATAGTTATCGTGCTGACAAGGGCCATTAGCAAATAAATACTACTATAAGAAATCGTATTGGTAAACATACCCAAAACACTAGGACCAAAGCCAATACCAATATCCAAACCTATAAAGTATGTTGAAGTTGCTAAACCATATTTTGCTGGTGGAGATACTTTGATTGCAATGGCTTGCATTGAAGATGAAAGATTTCCATAACCAATGCCTAAAGTGATACCAGCTAGTAACAACGTAAATGGGTTAAAGCTAAAGACAAGTAAAACAAAGGATATGATTAAAGCAATAAATGCGGGATAGACCACAATATTTTCGTTATGCTCATCCATTAATCGGCCTGCAATAGGTCTTGTAATTAGCGAAGCGATAGCATAACAGATAAAGAAATAACTTGAAGCCTCAATTAAATGTCTTTGCTCAGCAAAAAACTGTAAAAAAGTAAGAATTGAGGCATAGCCCAATCCAACTAATAGCATAATGATAGCGACAGGAATAGCTTCTCGAGCAATAAAGCGTTGTAAGCTAAATCCTTTATTATGTTGATGAGGATGTTGATATTTTCCAGTGAAATCAAATGCTACGTGAACAAACAAAGAAAGTATGAGACTAATAATGCCCAGAATAATACAAATTGTAAATAGTAGCATGATTGAAAATGATTTAACAAGCAATAAACCGAAAAATGGACCGATTGCGGTACCTAGAACAAGACTTAATGAAAATAAACTAATCCCTTCACTTTTACGTGTTTTTGGGGTAATACATGCTGCTATTGTTCCTGTCGCTGTAGATGCAACAGCTGTAGCTAGGCCATTTATTAAGCGTGTAAAAATTAAAAAACATAACGGACCTGGAACAAAATATAATAATTGAGTAATCACTAGAAAAAGTAATCCAAAGATTAAAATTTTCTTGGGACCAAAATGATTGACATAGCGACCTGTAATAAAGCGACCTATTAATGAACCTACAACAAAGATACCAACAACAAGTCCAGCCAAACTATCAGGTGCATGGAAAGCTGTTTTAGTATAATCTGCAATAATGACTATTAATAAGTACATACATAAATAGATAAAGAAATTAATTACGAAGTTTAGTGTAAAACTTCTAGTGAATATAGGTTCTTTATGTAATACTGTTGAATTCAACGGTTATCTTCCTCCATAAATATTTGATGCAGCGAGGCCATCATATTAATAACTTGCTCCATTTGTTTTTCGTTTATTGAAGCATGTGCTAATAAATCTATTTGTATACGAGATACTTCATCATTTATTTGTTGATATAGCACGTCTCCCTCAGGTGACAAATTTAATACCTTTTCTCGTTTATCATGTCCAGGTGTGATGGTCAATAAGTCTTTTTCGGATAGTGCTTTTATAAACTGACGTGTAGTAGGCTTTTCAATGAAGCGACGTTTTGATATTTGGACTAGCGTTGTAGGTTGTTGTTTCGCAATATCTTTTAATACTAGCCATTGACCACTATGCAAATCAAAACGGTCTAATATTGGTTTAGTCGCTTTTATATATGGTCGATACAATTCAATAAAGCTATTGAAAAAATCATTTTGCAACAATCATAACACTCTCCTCGGAAAATGGTTAGGTTAACTAACTAAATTTGCACAAGATTTATTATAAATTGAATTGATACATTTGGCAATATCAAATTTGACACAGAAATATATGCTATAGTTTGTTAAACTATGGGTAACTAAAAGAAAAAGAGGGATGTACGATGGCAACACTTAATTTTGATCATCTTATTCATTATGTTGATCATTTAAATCAATTTCATTATCCAGGACAGCTACTCAAGCTTGAGCCAGGTGGCAAACACCATCGCTATGGTACATTTAATCGTTTAACATACCTAAATGACAACTATATTGAATTATTAGATGTTGAACAGCCGGATAAATTGGCTAAAGAAGTGAAATCCGAGGAAGGGCGCGTATCATTTGCTGCAAAAATTATTCAAGATTATTTTGCTGAAGGCTTCAAAGGGATATGTTTAAGAACAACATCTATTGAAGAAACTGCTCAACGGTTATGTGATAAAAATGTCGATACTATTGGTCCAATTCGCATGCATAGAGAGAATAAAAAAGGTGAACAAATTGACTGGCAATTATTATATATCGCTGATCCTGATTATTTAGTTAAGCCACCCTTTTTTATCCAATGGAATGAAACTGAAACAGAGCGGAAAGAGAGGTTTGCGCGTCATCAGCAATCACAATTTGTTATTGAGAAACTTGTTATTGCAAGTGAAAAGCGTGCTGTGACAGTTAAGAAATGGCAACTATGGTATGATATGGATATCATTGCTGATAACGATAAGTACACTGATTTGGTGCTAAAAGATGATAATATAATCTTCCGCATTCAAGATGGCAAGAAATCTGAATATGCCTCAATTGTAATTCAAGATCATGAAGCATCATCACCGTACAATATGACAATTAGAGGGGCAACATATCGTTTCATCAATGGAATGTTGCCGAAATCGTGATTCTTTTTAAATGATGTCTTGTTCGTCGACACTCACTTATGAACGATGTATAATGATAATTATTGCAATAATAAAGGAGTTAGTTTAGAGCATGGAAAAGATGAATATCACAAATCAAGAACATGACGCGTTTGTTAAATCTCATCCTCATGGAGATTTATTACAATTAACTAAATGGGCAGAGACGAAGCAACTTACTGGTTGGTATTCAAAAAGAGTTGCTGTAGGTGAAAATGGTGAAATTAAAGGTGTAGCCCAATTATTATTTAAAAGAATCCCAAAACTACCATTTACATTATGTTATGTCTCACGTGGGTTTGTTGTGGATTATGAAGATACAGCAGCATTAGAATTATTGTTGGCAGAAACAACTGCGCTTGCTAAAGAAGAAAAAGCCTATACGATTAAAATTGATCCAGATGTCGAGGTTGACCAAGGAATTCAAGCCATTAAAAATCTTAAGAAATTAGGCTTTAAACATAAAGGATTTAAAGAAGGGCTGTCTAAAGACTATATTCAACCGCGAATGACAATGATTACACCTATCGATAAATCAGATGAAGAACTTATCAAGAGCTTTGATAAACGCAATCGATCAAAAGTAAGACTTGCTCTAAGACGTGGTACTCAAGTAGAACATGCTGGGCGTGAAGGTTTAGGAACGTTTGCACAGTTAATGAAAATCACTGGTGAACGTGATGGCTTTTTAACTCGTGATGTGAGTTACTTTGAAACGATTTATGATGCACTTCATGAAGATGGAGATGCTGAACTCTTTTTAGTGAAACTAGAGCCTAAACCGGTTATAGCTGAAACAACAAAAGAAATTGAAAAATTAAATAATGAAATTGAAAAGTTACAACAAAAAAAGCAAGATAAAAAAACTTTAAATAAAATTAATGATGCACAAAATAAGATGAATAATGAAGTAGAACGACGTCAAGAATTAGAATCACTTTTGGAAAAACATCCTGATGGTCTTTATTTATCAGGTGCGCTACTAATGTTTTGCGGCAAAAAAGCTTATTATTTATACGGTGCATCATCTAATGATTATCGTGATTTCTTACCAAACCATCATATGCAATTTGCGATGATGCGCTATGCGAGAGATAAAGGTGCAACATCATATGATTTCGGTGGTACCGATAATAATCCACCTAAAGATAGTGAACATTATGGTTTGTGGATTTTTAAAAAGACATGGGGAACATACTTAAGTGAAAAAATTGGTGAATTTGATTATCCGCTTAACAAACCATTATATCAACTTATTGAAAAGGTTAAGCCCACTTTAACTAAAGCAAAGATAAAGTTATCTCGAAAATTGAAACGAAAGTAATGTCGGTGTACGTAATAAGGTGACAATTTGATCTGGACGTGTCTGTATTGGAGATTCGTTCAGATTTTTTTAGACATTCAAAGGTAGGGGACAATATAAATGATAAAAAAGCTATTAAAATTTTCACTTGGTAATAAATTTGCAATCTTTTTAATGGTCGTCTTGGTGATTTTAGGTGGTGTATATGCGAGTGCAAAACTAAAATTAGAATTGTTACCAGATGTTGAAAATCCAGTGATTTCTGTGCAAACGACAATGCCTGGTGCAACACCGCAAACAACTCAAGATGAAATCAGTAGTAAAATCGATAGTCAAATTCGATCGTTAGCCTATGTCAAAAATGTGAAGACTGAGTCAATACAAAATGCATCTATTGTTACTGTAGAATATGAAAACAATACAGATATGGATAAAGCAGAAGAAGTATTGAAAAAAGAAATAGATAAAATAGAATTTAAAGAAGGGGTAAGTCAGCCGGAATTAACACGTAATTCTATGGATGCCTTTCCTATTGTGGCATATTCCTTTACGAATAAAGATGGTAATTTAAAAGAAACAACCAATGCAATACAGAAACAACTGATTCCGAAACTACAAACCATTGATGGTGTACAAAATGCCCAATTAAATGGGCAAACAACACGTGAAATTACTATGAAATTTAAGCAAGATCAATTGGATAAAGTAGGGATGACAGCTGAGGACGTTGAAAATTATGTTAAAGCGGCATCTAGAGAAACACCACTGGGCTTGTTCCAATTTAATAATACAGATAAATCAATTGTTGTAGATGGTCAGTTCACCTCTGTAGATGCTTTTAAAAATCTACAAATACCGTTAAGTATGGCTGGTCAAAGTCAGAATTCAAATCAATCAAGTAATAGTAAGCAAACATCTGCTAGTAATAGCCAATCTAATGATACTAGTGCATTAGCTTCATCTAAGCCACAATCTTCTGATTCATTAACTTCAACAGGTAATATACCATCTGTTAAATTACAGGATTTAGCTGATATAAAGATTGGTGATGAACGTCAATCTATTTCGAAGACAAATGGTAAAGATGCTGTTAATGTTCAAGTAATGAAAGCGCAAGACGCCAATACTGTTCAAGTTGCTAAAGATGTTCAACAAACCATCGATAAGTTTACTCAAAATAACGCTAAAATTGATGGCGTGAAAACGATGGATACGGCAAAACCTATCCAAGACTCTCTTTACACGATGGTTGAAAAAGCCGCATTAGGTACGATGGTGGCTATTATTGTTATATTACTATTCTTGCGCAATATTAGAACGACAGCAATTTCTATAGTATCAATTCCATTGTCAATATTAATTGCATTGGTAGCTCTGAAACTAACAGATGTGTCATTAAATATACTAACTTTAGGCGCTTTGACGATTGCAATTGGCCGTGTTATTGATGACTCCATTGTAGTTGTAGAAAATATTTATCGACGGTTGTCAGATCCAAAAGAACAGCTCAAAGGGAATCCATTGATTATAAATGCAACAACAGAAGTGTTTAAACCAATCTTGTCTTCAACATTAGTTACAATTGTCGTCTTTCTACCTTTGGCATTTGTTTCTGGTTCTGTAGGAGAAATGTTTAGACCATTTGCCTTGGCGATTGCCTTTAGTTTATTGGCATCATTACTTGTGTCAATCACGGTTGTACCGGCGTTAGCCTCAACATTTTTCAAGAGAGGTCTCAAACAACAACGACAGGTTAAACAAAATAATGAAAGTCTAGGTACAGTTGGTCGTGGATACCAAAAAGTCTTATCATGGTCATTGAATCACAAATGGTTAGTTATTATTATAACTACAATTATATTAATAGCGAGTGTTGTCTTAGGTGGCACTAAGTTGGGAACAAGTTATATCTCTACTGGTGAAGATAAGTTTTTAGCAGTTACTTATACACCGAAACCAGGTGAAACTGAAGAAGCAGTATTAAAGCATGCGAAAGATGCTGAAAAATATTTGCAAAGTAAGAAGAAAGTTAAGACGGTACAATATTCAGTTGGTGGACCATCACCGGCTGACCCAACTGGTAGTACAAATAGTATGGCAATTATGGTTGAATATGCCAAAGATACACCTCACTTTGACGAGGAACCAGATAAAGTGTTAAAACACTTGGATCGTTATAAACACCCTGGAACATGGAAGAATTTAGATATGGGAACAGGTGTCGGCAACAGTTCAATAGAAGTAACGGTAAAAGGTAAGTCTACAGAAGCAATTAAAGGGACCGTCGCTAAAGTTGAACAAGCGATGAAGAAAACTTCAGGAGTGGCAAATGTCAAATCAGATTTATCAGAGACATATGATCAATATGAGATAAAAGTTAATCAAAATAAAGCGACTGACAATGGCATTTCTGCAAGTCAACTTGCGTTAAATTTAAATGAAAATTTACCTGAAAAGACGATTTCAACGGTTAAAGAAAATGGAAAATCTATTGATGTTAAAGTGAAACAAAATAAACGTACAGATTGGTCTAAAACGAAATTAGAAAATATTGAGTTGAAAAAACCAACTGGAGGCTCAATTAAGTTAAGTGATATAGCAACACTTAATGAAACATCAACACCTAGCAAACTTGTACAAGAAGAAGGTGATTATGCGACTACGATTTCTGGTAAGGTGATTAGTAAAGACGTAGGTGGTACGTCACAAACAGTCATGCAAAAGGTGAACAAAATAGATAAACCTAATCATGTCAGCATTAGTGTTGGTGGCGCGACGGATGACATTAATACAGCCATGGGACAATTGGCAGTTGCAATGTTGGCTGCGATTATTATTGTCTATCTCATTCTAGTTATCACGTTTAAAGGCGGACTAGCACCATTTACAATTTTATTCTCTTTACCTTATACAGTTATTGGAGTTGTATTAGCACTGCTCATTACTGGAGAAACTATTTCGGTCCCAAGTTTAATTGGTGTGTTGATGTTAATAGGTATTGTAGTGACCAATGCAATTGTATTAATTGATCGAGTAATCAATAATGAGCATGCAGGCATGTCGATGAAAGAAGCATTAATTGAGGCAGGAGGCATCCGTATACGTCCAATTTTAATGACAGCTATTGCTACTATTGGTGCATTATTACCATTATTATTTGGACAAGATAGCTCAATTTTAATTTCTAAAGGGATGGCAGCAACAGTCATCGGTGGACTTATTTCTTCTACACTCTTAACGCTCATTGTTGTACCAGTAATATACGAAATTTTATTTACTTTAAAAGGAAAACTAACCCGTAAATAATCTAAAAAAACACACATGACTAACGAGTATGATAGTCATGTGTGTTTTGCAATATATAGTATTCATTTCACAGTTTAAACTAATACATGATGAATACTAAAATTAAGTAAACAATGTATAACAAAAGAGTTAAGAGATTCAAAATAAGCAAGCCTTTGCGATCTTGTTTTATTGCTTTGAATCCAGTTACTTCAACATTACCAACAAGTAAAAGTAATACAATAAATACCCACCAATTTTCTGTTGGGAATTGCAGAGTAGTGATTGCAATTACGAAGAGTAGTAATATCCCCATAATAATGCGCAATATTCTTGTGAAAATTGTTGGCATTTTATAAATGCTAATATAGCTCACAACGAGATATAAAATAGGTAAAAGTATCAGATATAGTTGCATTTTAGACTTCCTTTCTAGGCCAGAGCCTATCATAGCATGTTAATGTTAATATGACTAGATGATTAATTATGACGCATTTTTGACCGTAATGTTGCAATTTGCTGTTCAATTTCAGCTAATTGTCCAATCAATGGATCAACATTTTGATTTAACGATTCTTTTTTTTCTAAATCATTTTGCAAGCGAACATAATCATATTTCAATTCAGCTAATTTAGCTTCTAAATCCATAAAATGAACTCCTTTGTCATCATAAAATAATGGTTAAAAGAATTATATCATGAATATAAAGACTTCTAAACCGAAGTAAAACTATGATAGAGTACTTTAATGTATATATAAACTTTAAATGAAAGAAGGGCGTATCGTGACTGAACAATTTGTTATGATTATTTTGCTAATAGGGCTTGGTTATTTTCTTAAGCGCATTCACTTTGTTAAAGCGGCTGATAGCCAGGTACTAGCAACACTTGTAATTAATGTCACTTTGCCTTCTCTGGTGATTGTAAATTTAAATCAAGCAGATTTAGATATGTCTTTTGTAATATTGCCTATTATGATGCTCGTTTACGGTGTATTATCTAAAGTCTTTATAATTTGGCTGTTTAAAAGGTATTCAAATAATATGCGTGGATCAGTGGGAATGATGATGGCAGCTTTAAATATAGGATTATTTGCCTATCCATTAGTAGAAGCGATATGGCCTCAAAAAGGGTTGATTTATTTTGGTATGGCTGATATTGGGGGAGCTATCATTATGTTTGGCGTAACATACTTTGTTGGGAGTTACTATAGTGAAGGTACCGATCAATTTAATTTTAAATTTTTAGCTAAAAAGTTAGTTCAGTCTGTTCCTCTAGTAACTTATATCACGATGTTTTCACTTAATATGTTTAACATTCATCTGCCACATATTGCTATTGACTTCTTTAGCATTTTATCAAAGGCTAATATGCCATTATCAATGATACTACTGGGAATGATGCTTAACTTCCAAATTGAACGGAATTATATTGCTGTAGCAATAAAGTACTTAGCAATTCATTACGGCGTTGGTTTGGCAGCAGGTCTGGCAGTCTATTTCTTCTTGCCGGTCTCCGATCCAATGATTAGAACGACATTGTTTGTTACTTGGCTATTACCAGTAGGTGTAGCTATTATTCCTTACGCAATTCAATTTAAATACAAAACGCTACCGTTTATTGGCATGGTGACCAATTTAACGATAATGATTAGTATCGTTATACTATATGTATATCAAGCAGTCTTTGTATCATAAATAACAGGATATATTATGATTGGGTAAAAACCGTAATCATACAAACAAGAACTGGAGCAGAACAGTATTCATTATGAATTCGTAGTCCCGCTCCAACAAGGTTGACAAGGATTGAAAAAGGTTGGTATCAGCGTATTTTCAATCCGTCAATATTTAGTTCATAGCTTAAAACGTAATGATGTCCCAGACTTGTCCAAATCACTTTTTAGTTGCTACTTGTAGGCTTAGTGAATTGTTCAAGTTTAAATTTTTTATATTCATAATTGACTTTGAAACCAAGTTCATTAAAGCGTGATACAAGTTTTGTATTTTTACTTCGTATTTTAAAATGAACTTTTTTAATTTCATAGTGCTTAAAGGCATAATTCAGTCCATAACTTAATAAATCAAAGCCAATGCCCATGAAACGATAATCTGAGTGAGAGCTAAAGTATTTAATTTCAGCATGGGAACCAGTAGTATCAATTTGTAGATACAGATAACCTTTTAAGATGCCTTCACTAACAAAAAGGAATAAACGATGGTAATCATCTAATGTAGCGATAAGTTCTTCTGCTGTATGTGCGCCGTGTTTAAAAGTATCATGATGCAACTTAGCAAAATGACGGTAAAAAGCTGTATGATATTCAATAATATTAGGATTAATTGTCTCCGCATGTGTTTGCTTATAGGCTTCTAGATAGTAATCCGTGAAATTATAATGCGCATGAATAGCATCCATCAATGGATAATACGTTTGGAGTCCTTCTTCAAAAGAAAAATTAAAAATCGAATGAGCAGATACATTTGAATTTAATGCATTAAATAACGCTTGAAAATCCTCCACAGTTAAGTCATGCTCTCCTTTAGTAAATGGACCAATGACTTTATAACAATCTTTTGCATAAGAGAAAGCAAACAAAATGGCCTTTATATCATTGTTATTATCTGCACATGCAAATACACCTGGAAAATGTATTGCCTTGGTTAATAAAGTATCTATATCATCATAATTTTGAGGCAATTTATATAAATATGAGGTCTGAATGTAACTCGAAGCTTCTATAAATGACTTAATCGTTGCTAATTCTGTGAGTTTATGAATTTCCATTGATTTACCTCCCGCACCTTATAGTTAAGTTAATTATAAGAATAATCGTCAACAATTAAAAGCTTTGCATGTGAAATCACATGTTACAATAAGACTATTAATGACAAAATAGTGTCGAATATGGTGACACTTGAAATGAAAGGACTTATTATGAAATCTTTAATTTTAGCTGAAAAACCTTCTGTTGCGAGAGATATAGCAGATGCTTTACACATAACGCATAAGAAAAACGGTTATATAGAAAACGAAAAATATATTGTGACCTGGGCACTTGGACATTTAGTAACCAATGCTCAACCCGAGCATTACGACAAAAGATATCAGACATGGAATTTAAACGATTTGCCCATTATTCCCAAACATATGAAAACGATAGTAATTGGAAAAACAAGCAAGCAATTTAAAACAGTGAAATCATTATTGTTAAATAAGCAGGTAAATAACGTGATTATTGCTACTGATGCGGGTAGAGAAGGCGAACTTGTTGCGCGGCTTATCTTAGACAAAGTAGGCAATAAAAAGCCAATTCAACGTTTGTGGATTAGTTCAGTTACTAAAAAAGCAATTCAACAAGGTTTTAAGAACTTACAAGACGGGAGAAAATATAATCATCTGTATCAAGCAGCATTAGCGCGCAGTGAAGCTGATTGGATTGTAGGGATTAACGCAACACGTGCTTTAACGACTAAATATGATGCTCAATTATCATTAGGACGTGTGCAAACGCCAACCATTCAATTAGTGTATGAGCGTCAGAAAGAAATCAAGCAATTCAAACCTGAAGATTACTACACATTGCATATTAAAGTTGCTGGCTATGAGTTTGATTTGGACTCACAGCAACGCTTTAAACAAAGAGAAGATTTAGAGCATATCGTTAAAGCCATCGCACAAAATAATATTCAAGTGACGACTGTTGAGACAAAGCGTAAAAAAAGCTATCCGCAAGCATTGTTTAACTTAACTGATTTACAACAAGAGGCGTACCGCCGATTTAAAATGGGACCTAAAGAAACTCTGAACACGTTACAAAATTTATATGAACGACATAAATTAGTGACTTATCCTAGAACCGATTCTAACTTTTTAACTAGTGATATGGTAGAAACGTTCTCTGAACGACTGCAAGCTTTACTTGCAACTGATTACAAAGTTGCAGTTAAAAATCTAATGAAAAAGTCGTTCAATACAAAACTAAATATCATTAATGATAAAAAAGTTTCAGATCATCATGCGATCATTCCAACTGAAATTAGACCAGATTTAAATCAACTTACTGCAAGAGAACAAAAAATATATATGCTTGTGGCTGAGCGCTTTATTGCATCATTAATGGAACCATACCAATATGAAATGACAACGGTTAAGTTAGAAGTAGCACAGCACCAGTTTAAAATGAAAGAAAACATACCTTTGCAACTAGGATATAAAGCCTTATTTGACACAACGCAAACTGAAGTAAAGAAACAACCTTTCCGTCAAGGGCAACAATATCCAATTTCACAAACAAATATAAAGAAACATCAAACAACACCACCAGATTATTTTAATGAAGGAACGTTATTAAAAGCGATGGAATCACCACAACAAGTTATTCATATACAAGATAAGAAATATGCACAAATGCTTAAACAAACTGGAGGTATTGGCACCGTAGCGACTCGGGCAGACATTATTGAAAAACTTTTCAATATTAATGCAATTGAATCAACAGACGGAAAGATTAAGGTCACATCTAAAGGACAACAAATATTAGATTTAGCACCAGAAGCCTTAACTTCACCGCTATTAACTGCAGAATGGGAAGAAAAATTAACTCGAATTGAAAAAGGTAAGTATAATCAGCGGAAATTTATACAGGAAATGCAAGATTTTACGACAAAAATAGTGCATGACATTAAAAATAGTGTGCAGACATATAAACATGATAACTTAACTACAACAGAATGTCCTACATGTGGGAAATTTATGATTAAAGTAAAAACAAAGAATGGGCAGATGCTAGTATGCCAAGATCCTTCTTGTAAAACGAAAAAGAATGTGCAACGTAAAACGAATGCAAGATGTCCAAATTGTAAGAAGAAAATGACATTATTTGGTAAAGGGAAAGAAGCGACATATCGTTGTATTTGCGGCTATACGGAAACACAACGACATATGGATGAGCGTATGAAGCATAAAAATAATAATAAGATATCTAAAAAGGAAATGAAGAAATATATGTCATCTGATGAAAAGTTGGAAAATAATCCGTTTAAAGATGCATTGAAAAATTTAAAACTATAAATAATTCGAACAAAATGAAGATTTATAATAATAAAGTTCGTATTTGCTATTGTTTTTTCTACTAATAGGTATTAAACTATTAAAGTATTTTATTAAAAGGAGCATTTTACGGTGAGAAAATATTTCCAATTTGACGAAAATAACACGAATTATAAGAAGGAAATTATTGGTGGGATAACGACATTTTTATCCATGGCTTATATATTGGCTGTCAATCCACATGTCTTAAGTCTTGCAGGAGTTAAGGGTGTAACTCCAGACATGAAGATGGATCAAGGAGCGATTTTTGTAGCAACTGCGTTAGCAGCTTTTGTTGGTTCTTTATTTATGGGATTGATAGCGAGATACCCTATTGCATTAGCACCAGGTATGGGATTAAATGCCTTCTTTGCATTTACAGTAGTATTAAATTTGGGTATTCCATGGCAAATCGGATTAACAGGTGTGCTTTTCTCAGGAATTGTGTTTGCCTGTTTGACAATTTCTGGTTGGCGCGAAGTCATTATTAATGCCATCCCATATCAAATGAAAATGGCAGTATCGGCTGGTATTGGTTTATTTATCACCTTTGTTGGTTTACAAAGCGCTGGAATCATTGTGAAAAACAAATCCACACTTGTAACGCTTGGAAAGTTAACAGAAGGGCCAGTATTATTAGCGATATTAGGTATTGTTGTAACGGTTATTTTATATGCTAAGAAAGTACCTGGTTCAATTTTTATAGGAATGGTGATTACTGCAATTGTTGGAATGGTAACGGGACTTATTCATGCACCTTCAGGTATAGTAGGACATGTTCCAAGTATTAAACCAACATTTGGGGCAGCTTTCGAAGCATTTAAAGATCCATCACAACTGTTTACGATTCAATTTTTAATTGTAATATTAACGTTTTTATTTATTGATTTCTTTGATACTGCAGGTACATTAGTTGCGGTTGCAACTCAAGCAGGTATTATGAAAGATAATAAACTCCCACGTGCAGGTAGAGCATTATTTTCAGACTCACTAGCAACGATCGTCGGTGCAATATTTGGTACGACAACGACAACATCATATATAGAATCTACTTCTGGTGTTGCTGTAGGAGCAAGAACAGGATTTGCGAGTATCGTGACAGGTTGTTGCTTCTTATTGGCATTATTCTTCAGCCCATTGATGCAAGTTGTAACAAGTGCTGTTACTACACCAGCCCTTGTTGTTGTTGGGGTATTGATGGCGGCAAACTTTGCTGAAATTGATTGGAAAAAGTTCGAAGTAGCTGTTCCAGCGTTTATTACAATTATCATGATGCCTTTATCGTATTCTATTGCTACTGGAATTGCGTGTGGTTTTATTTTCTACCCAATTACAATGCTTATTACTAAAAAACATAAAGAAGTGCATCCAATCATGTATGTATTAATGGTGCTCTTCATTTTATATTTCGTGTTTGTACACGGTTAAAATTAAAAAGATCCTAAGACATATGAATCATGTTTTAGGATCTTAATTACATATGGACAATAGTTGACTTGATTGAAAATGCGTTTATACCAAGTTTTTTCAATCTTAGCCAACCTTTTGTCGGGGCGGGACTACGAATTCAAAATGAATGTTATCCCGCTTCGTTTTAATTAAATCAGCGATTCTCATGTTTATCATCTTTATACTGTGTATAAACAACACGCGCATTTTTATTAGGTAGATAAGTTGGAGCGCTTAAGACGATAAATAAGAAAAATACCATCAAGAAGAATAAAATCCAATGCGTAATCATCCCAATAATTGGAAGAATTGCAATAAGTGACCCGACAATTCCAATTAAAGGTATAACTAGCATAGGCTTAATGGCATTTTGTTTATCGAAAAGCAAGATTATAACCAATACTAAATATAAAAATGCATTAAATAATAACGGTTGCCAAAAATAACTAAAGATAATCATTCCACCTAAAAAGGGGATTCCATAAAAGAATTCACATACTAATATAAATACACTAATAAGTGAAAGTGTAACTTTAATACTATGTTTCATGTAACGACACCTCCATTTACCTATATTATATGTAAAAAAAAGATATATAGAAATTAAAAAGGCTGTAAACTAATATTACCTAAATAATTAATGACTAAAAATGCGAAAAACAGTTGAACTGACTGTAATTATCAAGTACAATACAAAGGTATGTGTTAGACAAGGTTAGAAAAAATACAGAAACCCCTTGAATTAGATGGGTTTTTACTGTATCATATCTAATGTTGGACTTGTAAGAAGCGATGAAGCGAAAGGTTACTGACACACCCGGCCGCTTTGCCATGGCGTTGTGGCAGATAGTTTTCGTGGAGAAGTCTATCACTTAAATGTAGACGAATAAGGAGGGAAAATTATGGCAAAACAAAAAATC